>Ga0214479_100116_pt1 | contig 48037 bp, 41 predicted proteins | sample M1_20Mar14CPVII9_5_FD_165054 | JGI IMG/M metagenome (GOLD analysis project Ga0214479, IMG submission 165054) | Marine eukaryotic communities from Monterey Bay, California, United States - M1_20Mar14CPVII9sort6BwellE14 | ecosystem: Environmental > Aquatic > Marine > Unclassified | place: USA... | reverse complement strand
TGTCAACGTGCACCCAGCCACATCGTTCATCATCAAATCAGTGACCACGACTTCGTACGTGTTTTCATCGAGCATCCGGGCACCCTCGGGACCAGAGGTTGCATAGCTGCATTCCAAGCCGATTCGCTCAAGGCTTTCATGCATCGCTTTGGCATGGTCTTTATCGTTATCGACCAATAACACACGGACCGGAATTGCGAGATTTTTTTCGTTTTCTTCTGACATTCTGTCATCATACAAAATGCAACCTTGTCCGAGTAGTCGCCCCCGTTCCAAGATAAACCGGACCAATACCTTACCCCTCCGCGCGGAGAGATTCGGAAAAATCGGATTAGGCAAGTCGAGCATTAAAAAACCAGCTATCCACGGACGAATTCAGCAAAGTGGGGGATTAACTGCGTTTTTTTGGAGTAGAATCGGGCTCACATGATTTATGAGTTAAATCTGAGTTTTGTAGAAAACGACACCCTCAGGCTTTCCGTTGGAAATAAGGTGATTAACTGAGGTAAGGGGTTAAATAAACGACCCGCGTAGAACATCTCTAAATCGAAAAAAAATTTAAAATAATCAACTCGCGAATTCGATATTTACCAAAAAAGCAATTTGATTCTGCCGCTAATGAATGACTCCATGAACCAACGAACAGGAACTGTAAAACTCATCATTTTGGTCGCTCTGCTACTTTGCAGCACGGTGGTCGTGGGATCGCTCCTAATGCGAAATTATGGCGACAACAAAGCGACTATCGGCGCCGATGCAATTACGTTCACCGCATTTAAGGGCACATTTATATCGTCCGTTAATGAGGTCGGTGATATCGGAAGTTCAAGCAACATCGAAATTCGCTGCCGCGTTAAGTCTCGCGGTAAAGAAGGGGTTGCCATTCTCGATTTGGTTCCCGAGGGAACCAAGGTCGAAGAAGGGGACTTCCTCTGCCAGTTGGACGACTCACTTCTAAGAGAGGAGTTGACCGAAAGAAAAATTGTCGTCGCCAAAGATAAATCTGACGTTATTAAAGCGAAAAGTCAGCTCGAAGCAGCCGAAAGTAAACTTTCTGAATTTGCAGGGGGAAGGTATCTCCAACAAGTTAAAAAATTGAAAGCAGATATTTTTGTCGCCGAAGAGAAACTAAATCGAGCGAACGCACAGTATGTTCACACTATGAAACTAAGTCGCAAAGGTTACGCGATTGAATCTCAAGTGACATCGGATAGATCCGCATTAGACATTGCGAAAGAAAACTTCAGCTTAGCTAATGGTGAGCTTCAAATTTATGAGAATTACAGTCGCGCAAGAGAGGAAGACGAGCTCAATGCAGAAATCAAACAGCAAGAGGCACAACTCGAAGCCTCTCAATTTCGTCTCGAACTAAGCCAACAACGTGAAGCCGAATACCTTCGCCAAGTCGAAAGTTGCCGAATCACTGCTCCTCAAGCAGGGACGGTCGTCTACGCCAATGATTCCGATCGGCGAGACTCTTCGATTGTCATTGAAAAAGGCAGATCGATTCGTGATGGTCAGGAAATTTTTTATCTTCCTGATCCCACGAAAATGCAAGTCAATGCAAAAGTCAGCGACTCCAAGATTAACAAAGTCAAGGTCGGACAACGAGTGGAGGTTCGAGTTGACACCGCTCCGGAAACCCCAATCGCAGGCGTCGTCCGAAGAGTAAGTTCATTCCCATTGCCCAGACGTTACTATCAGGCCCCTATTGAGTATGAGGTCTTCGTTGACATCACCGAATCAAGCCCGTTGATCCGCGGAGGCTTGCGAGGCAAGGTCGAGATTTTTGTCGAGCAACAAGAAAATGCTTTGATGGTTCCCGTCTCCAGCCTTGTGCTGCGGGGCAAAGATACTTATTTCGTCATCGTCAAAACGCCGGCGGGAACGATCGAACCAAAATTAGTAAGTATTGGCTCAAACAATGACAAGTTTGTAGTCATCACCCAAGGGCTCAGTGCTGGAGAAGAAATTCTTGTCGATGCGGACACCTATCGCGACGCAATCAAATTCCCGACCGTCCCGTAATTGCTTTCGATTCGGCGTCGATTTGCTCAAACGTGTTTCTTTCTCTTTGATTTTCAATTGTTTGCGTCATGAAAATACTGCGACCGACAATCTGGAAAATCGGCACAAAAAGCCTCGCTCTGCATCCCATGCGAAGCGGCCTGACCGTGCTTGGAATTTTCATTGGCATTGCCAGCGTCATCTGGCTTCTCGCAATTGGCGAGGGGATCAGTGAAAAAGTTCAACAGCAAATTGAGGAACTAGGCACCAACAACATCATCCTTCGCAGCGTAAAACCCGACACCGAGGAACTCTCTCAAGAATCCATGGCAGTTTACGGGATCACGCGTGATGACTTCGACGTTCTCTCGAGCACGATCCCCTCGATCGATCAAGCCCTCCAAATCCGGGACGCGAATCGAGAACTTTACTACGGCGAGACGGATCGGGCAGTTCACTTCATCGGTTGCACGCCCGAGTATGACGATGTGCTAAAACTCGAATTGCATGAAGGAAGATTTATCGAAGCACCGGACATCACCAACGACGATAACGTGTGCGTGCTTTCTTACGAGGTCGCCAAATCATTGAGGCCGCTGAAATCTTGCATCGGAATCGTCATCCTGATTCGCAACATGCCCTATCGTGTCGTAGGGGTTACGAAACCGCGAGGTATAATGGCCGCAGTGGGCAGTTCGCTTGAAGCACAAGATTTCACGGACGATGTCTATGCTCCACTGACAACGTTCTGGCGTCGCATCGGTGATTGGACGATGGAACGAAGCGCCGGCTCGCGGATTAACGAAGTCGTTCAGATCAGCCAAGTTACCTTTCGCGTGAAAAACATTGAAGACGTTCTTGAAACATCCATCGCTATTCAGTCGATCATGAAACAGCGACACGACGAAGAAGATTTTTCCGTCGTCACCCCGCTGGAATTACTCGAGCAGGCCCGAACCACGCGACTGATGTTCATGGCTTTCATGGGACTGATCGCAGCGATTTCGTTGGTAGTGGGTGGCATTGGAATCATGAACATCATGTTAGCAACCGTGACCGAGCGAACCCGCGAAATCGGTATTCGGCGGGCTTTGGGAGCCAATCAGGCAGATATTATTCTCCAGTTCCTAGTGGAAACCGTCGTCCTGTCTACCGTCGGAGGTTTGACAGGAATCCTTGGCGGCCTCGCTTGTCCCTGGGTGGTTATTTGGGTGCGAGAGTTCCTGATTCTTTGGTTTCCAACCACCATTCAAAACCTCCCCGATTCCGTTCGCGATATGACTCCGATTATCGTGCTCCCCTCAATCCCCTTGGCCTTTTTGATCGCCTTGGTGGTTGGATTGATTTTTGGCACCTACCCAGCCATTCGTGCGGCAAAACTCGATCCCATCGAAGCTTTGCGGCACGAGTAGCCCGCTCAGAATCTTCCTTGAGATGGATTTAGAACCTACCCGAAACAAACGGGGGCCGCTCCAGTTTGCCACTCAATTGCCGAGGACAAGCGAACTGAAATTTATCCACTCCCGGCATGCCCATTCCTTGTTTTTTATATCCAAGTTTTTCCCGCGGCCGCATTTTTATTTTCATTGCATGACAGCACCACAGAAGTCACAATCACCGGAAGCGAAATCTCGATCTGATACTCGATTTACCCTAGGGGAGCGACTCAATTGAAAACTAATCACACCCGCCGCAATTTTTTATCATCCTCACTGGCCTCGGTTGCGACCGCGGCCTCACTAGCCCCACTCAGTGGTGCTGCGTCAACAGACATTGGCAAAAATCGCGTGAGAGATGTTGTGACTGGTGAAGGGGAGTTTCAATACAAGGTAGACCATCAATTTGCCCAACTCCCAGAAAAATACCATTGGCAAACCACCCATAATGTTGCCGTCGACTCCTCCAACAATCTGTACGTCATTCACGAAGGCCGAGCAAACCTAAAAGACCATCCCTCTATATTCGTATTCGATCCCCAAGGGAAATTTATCCGAGCATTCGGCTGTCAATTCCAGGGAGGGGGACATGGAATTGAGATTCGAAAGGAAGGAAACGAGGAATTCCTTTACGTTGCCGCCTATCAACAGGTCAAGTGTTTTTCGAAAATGACACTCACTGGTGAAACGGTTTGGTACCAAAAAGCTCCCATGGAGTCCGGGATTTACCAGCTTGGAGAAAATACTTCCACGAAAGCCAACTGGACTCGCAAGGGATTCCTGCCTACTAACTTTGCGTTCTTAGACGATGGTGGGTTCCTGCTCGCAGATGGCTACGGCGCCCATTGCATCCACCATTTCGATCAAGATGGGAAGTGGCTCCGGCTGTTTGGTGGAACAGGGAAGGGTGAAGGGAAATTTAATTTATGCCACGGGTTGTGGGTTGATCAGCGAAAAGGCAGAGAGCCCGCGATTATTGTTACTGACCGCAGTCATAACACACTTCAATACCTGACCATGGACGGGGACTACATTGAAACCCTGACTGGCTACGGCCTTCCCGCGAACATCGATATTTATAAAAACATCATGATGATCCCTGAATTAAAAGCACATATCACACTCCTCGACGAAAACAACAAGGTTGTCGGGCGTCTTGGAGAGGCGGTTGAGCGGGTTAATTCAGTAAAAGACTTGCGACGAAAGCCGGAGCTTTGGATTGATGGGCAATTTGTACACCCGCATGACGCCTGTTTTGACGGCGAGGGAAACATCTTTGTTGCCGAATGGGTTGAGACTGGCAGGATCACTAAACTCACTCGTATCTAAGAAATCGTTGTTCAAAAAACCACAATCCTGATCGAGGCGATCCATAAAAAAACCTGCTGAAGCCCAGTTTAGAAAAGAGGCTACAGCAGACTGAATCGCGAAAAGATAAGTGCGATATCCAAAAAAGAGATGCGATTAGAAAGTCTCGCCGTACTCTTCCTCATTGTCACCACCGCGAGTCTGCTTTGGCATCCCATGATCGCCATCCAGACCCAACGCAGTTTTCAATTGAGAAAATTGTTCGGCAAATTCATCCGAGGAGGAATGGATGTGCTCCGCTTCCGTAATAAATTTGATTCCTTCATTCTCGCCAACCCCATGCGATTCGAGAGTAAACTCAAATGGCTCCAAGGGACTGCCGTAGATAATCAGCAACTTGTGCTCTTCAAATTGAATTTCCTGCGGAGTGTTTGGGTTCAAGACTGCAATGCCTGTGCACCCATCGTTGAGCAATAGGTCTTCATAGTCCCACAAGATACTAGTGAGCACCGGCATGTCGATGTGTTCTCGGTAGAGATCTACATGTCCACCCTCACCTTGGGTGTGGCTGGACTCAAGAACAACATCAACAACAGGGCCGAGACGTTGAATTAGACGAATGAACAGCGGAAATAGCTGTTCTCTGGATGCAGCAGCCATAATGACCGGCACCTTTGCTTTTGTTTCCTGATCGACATAAGTGTCGTGGCGATAGCCTTGACTTGGCTTGATTTTCAAATCCATAGCCGGGCGAATGGCCTCGGTTAAATGAAAAGAATCGTATTGATCCGTTTGCAAATGAGCGGCCATCTGCGCATCGGTCGCTTGATCGAAACTGCTTCCTGTCGAAGGGAGCGGATTATTGTCGAATACTTCCTGAAAGAAGCGGTTTAAATAACTCATTGTTTATCTCAGTCGTAATTGCCAAACTGGGGGGCAGCAAAGTTCGCTGAAGGCTTCCTGGCCCGATATTAAAACCTAGGTCAAGATTTAGCTAATCGCTGATCACCACCAAATCAAAGCCCCTTTTTTATCCAAAGCGACCCATACAACCCTCATAATCAGGTTACGACCCAAAGCCGAAACAAGGGGACTCTACGACGGCGGCCATCAACGCCCCACTCGATTTGCCTCTGGCGATTCGCTCAAAAGCACGGCTTTCAGCACGTCAAAGACTTGTGAAACAGACTGCCCTTGAGGCAGGATTGATGCAACAATAGGAAGTCTCAAGGCAAAAACATGCTTGAGCCTGAATCTCGCCATAGATTTCAGCTGGAAATCGTTCATTCTGACAGCCTCGCTATGCATGACCTCATCCCTCTAAAAACAGCTCGACTGGAATTGCGACCGCTTCTCCCGAACGACGCTGGGGAAATCGAACAATTACTGAATGACCGCGAGCTTGCCTCCAATACTGAATCGATTGACTTCCCCTATCCCCCCGGAGACGCTGCTAGCTGGATTGATCGAAACCACGATCGCTGGAAATTGGGCGAGGCCTATGTTTTGGCCATTTGCCAAAAAGAAACCGAGCGATTGATTGGAACCGTCGAATTGGTCGCCAACAAGCAACATCACAGAGCCGAATTGAGCTATTGGATTGGGCGTAATTTTTGGAATCAGGGATTCGCAACCGAAGCGGCTGGCGGAATTGTTACCTTTGGATTTACAGAACTTGGATTCGCAAGAATTACCTCTCAACATTTTGCCAGAAACCCTGCTTCTGGAAGAGTCCTTGAGAAAATTGGGATGAGATTCGAAGGCACTCGAAAAGGGCACATTCGCAAGTGGAATCAATTCGAAGATGTAAATATCTACGGAATGCTTGCCCGCGATTTTCTAAAAAAACGGCAAGGGAATTTCACTGAAAAGTGACACCTCGCTGCGAGATCTCTCTTTTTTCTAGTTTTTAGCCAAGATAACGCGATGCCCGTCGAAAAACGGTTATTCGCTGTGAGCGCGACGGACTCACCGCGCTGGTGGGGAGCGAATTTCACCCGCGATCTGACAACATTTAGGAAAGTGCTAAAAAATGACGCAAACCTCAGAAAAACAAGGGACGCAGGTAACGTTTCTAGATCAAACCGGCTCAAAAAGCGTGGAGGCGATCGTTTCTGAATCTATTACCGTGCAACGCATTCTTCCCAATATCATCACCAAGATGAACTTGCCAACCATCGGACCGGATGGCCAACCCATGAGCTACAGCCTCGACCATAAAGAGGGTGGACGGCGACTGCATGAAACCGAAACGCTCGTCAACGCCAATGTTTCAGCAGGAGATCATCTCATCATTTATCCCGAGATTGTTGCCGGATAATCAACGCTGGCCTGACCAGTCTGTTAAAGATATATGTGAGAAAACAAAATGCGAAAATCTCCTCGCGACCGACGCCTTCAATCCGATTTCGAGTCGCTGCAAAAACTCCAAAATGAGAGCTCTATTTTTTCATTTGAAACCGTAGGTTCTTCCCGGACTCTACCGACTAAATATCGATTAACATTTCGTGGGGATGGGCTAAAGAAATCTTCCTTTTCAGGGATCAATTTAACCTCGAAACACGTTGTCCGTGTCGACCTCGGATCCGCATACCCTCGCTTGGCACCGGGGTTACTTTGGGAAACAAAGATCTTTCACCCCAACATCTCTAATAACGGAGTGGTTTGCCTTGGTGGCTACGGCACACACTGGGTGCCGAGCTTAACTCTGTGTGAAATGAGCACGATGCTCTGGGACATGATTCGCTATAAAAATTTTGATTCGGACAGCCCATACAACCGCGAAGCAGCCCATTGGGCACGCTCGCAGCCTGAAAACAGATTCCCGATAGACAAACGTCCCATTCGCAACTTAATTGGCTGCTCCACTGCTCTCCATCACACTCCATCCCGCCAAATTCCATCGCCTCCCGCGCCGGCTAACGCCAATCGTCTTGCCAATCATCTTGACCAGATGCACGTTGTCGAAATCACAGAAGATGGAATCGAAATTCTTGAATCGGGGATAGAAATCATCGACGCCAAAGTCGCAGTCAAATCTCCATATCCTCGCACAGCAGAAATAATGTTTCTTGACTGACGACTAAACGACCCAACCTCTTGCAAATTCAGAAAGATGGCCTTCTCCATTCACGCTAGATAAGTAACGTAAAATGATAACCAACCCGAACTCTCCCCCTGACTCCGATGGCCCGATGGTAATCGACGACTCGGACAGGTACTCGCGGTTGAAGTTAATCGCCTGGTGGGAACAGGAAAAAATCGCTGCAGCTAGAATCCTTGTCGTCGGTGCAGGAGCTTTAGGAAACGAGGTCATCAAAAACCTCGCTTTGATGGGAATTGGTGAAATCAACATCATTGATTTCGACGAAGTCCAAGAATCCAATCTTTCTCGCTCCGTCCTTTTCCGAGTCTCTCACGAAGGGCAAGCGAAAGCTCTCGTCGCTGCAGAGATGGCACGTGACTTGAATCCAGACTGTGATATTAACCCAATCGTTGGAGACGTTCTGACTGACATTGGATTGGGATTTGTTGCTGACATGAACCTCGTGATCTGCTGCGTCGATAACCGCGAGGCACGACTGTGGATCAATCGGATGTGCTGGAAAACAAATCGCCCCTGGATTGATGGCGGAATTCAGGAAATAAACGGGGTTGCCAAAGTCTTCTGTCCTCCATTAGGCGCCTGCTACGAATGCGCGATGACTGAAAATGACTATCGCTTAATTTCACTGCGATATAGCTGCCCACTTTTGCGTAAAGAAGATATCCAACAGGGCAAAGTCCCAACCGCACCGACGATCGCTTCAATTATTGGTGGACTCCAAGTCCAAGAAGCACTTAAATTGATACACGAATTGCCAACCGCCGAAGGTTCAGCTTTAGTATTTAACGGGCTTGCTAATAATTTTTATCAAACTCGGTACCCGAGACGTCCGAACTGCCTTTCCCACGAGACATACGACGAGATTATTGACCTCCCATTGATGTCTAAAACGGCAACGGCCGAAGAACTTTTTCGTCAGCTTAAACAAACAGCCAGTTGCTTGGACCAGAACAGTAAATCCTGGCAAATCTTATTGGATAGAGATTTCCTCATTTCGCTCAATTGCCGCGATTGTGGCATCGAGCGACAAGAACAGACCCCTTTGAGCCAGGTGACCGCTGAAAAAGGAGTTTGCCATCAATGCGCAGAAGTCTGCCACCCGTTCACAACCAGTGAAATTGAGTGCAACTCCGAACTTGCCCAAAAAACTCTCTTTGAACTTGGCATTCCCGAATACGACATCATCAAAGTCTCAGATGGCCAGCAGACTATCTTTGTTAAATTACAAAACGACTCACCTCAACCATCCCGCTCTGCCGCCAAAGCAAGCAGCCTACAATCCGATTGCGAGGGCTCAACTGACGCTCCGGTCCAATGCAAGGAAGGTTAGGAATGGATGACGAAATCCAACTAGGCGAACTGGCTCAGGCCGAACCCCAGACCTCGATCCGCCCCGATCAAGACGCTCACTTTTCCACGAAAGTCGTTGGCCAAACCAATTCGGATGACCTCGCTATTTTCGTTGACCTCGATGTCCAACGTGACATGGAAGCCCACGCCCTAAGTAACACGAATGTCGAATTAGGTGGAGTGTTAATGGGGCGGCAATTTATCGATCGCGCCGGCAAACCATTTGTCGTCATCTCGGATTGCCTGAGAGCAACTCATTTTGAGGCAACCAAAGGCAGTTTTAAATTCACCCATGAGACGTGGCGGGAAATCACACGTCAACGAGAAGGGTTTCGACCTGACTTAGAAATGGTTGGCTGGTATCACACGCATCCCGACTGGGGTGTCTTCCTATCCGGCATGGACTTATTTATTTGCAACAACTTTTTCAACCGAGCACTCGACGTCGCACTAGTGATCGATCCCTGCAAGCAGGACCGTGGCTGGTTTCACTGGACAAACAGTTCCCCAAGAAAAAAGCGTCAGACACAGGGATTCATTTTAACCACGAACCGTCTGAGACATGCGGAATTGGAGCAATACGCAGATCTCTACAACAAGGAGCCCGTCTTGAATCAAGATCCTCGATATTCACTCCAAAACACGAATCCCTCCCCGGTGGTCATGATGGAAAACCGCAGAACAATCTCTGAAATCTCTATCGCTGGGATGCTGGTGATGCAGTTCATCTTCCTCTGCTTCCTCAGCTACAACCAATGGTCTGACCGCAAGTCAATCAGCGTCGCATCGTCTCCAACGACTCAGTCGGTGGCTACCCGATCTCAACTCGATGCCAACGCCGATCTGTCGGGTAAGGAAAATGCTTACCGCGAAATCCTTTCCACAATCGTGGCCCACGAAACTGGTTACCCTCAATTGGTCGACCAATACACCAAACTGCGAGTTTCCCAAAACCAACTTCAATCAAGTTACCAAAACCAACAACTGCTGATTGACAACTTAACCAGCGAGAATTCAGCCTACCAAGCCGCGCTCGACCAACAGCAACAAGCACACGCTCAAAAACTAAGCGAGCTGTTAAAAACACATGAAAAAACAAAAAAGGCATTAGAAAAAAGGATTCAACAATCCCCCAGCCAAGACATGGAACCGGAACTTTTAAGTTCATCATTGAATCAAATACCCTCTGCATGGTACTGGGCAATCTTCGGAGGAGTTGGCGTTGTGATCTTGGCAACCGGTTTCGCGATAAATCAATCGGGGCGAAAAAAAGAATTCAACGCCCACGTCGCTTCGCCACCGACACACGAGCCAACTGAAGAAAACTCATCCCCAAATGCAAACCAAATGTTTTTTGTAGACCGCCCGCCAAACACCATGAGTGAGCAGACAGACAGAGAGCTGCAATCTTGATTACTTCCAACATTTCAAACCAATGACGATCCCAACTTCTGCGCCGACTGACTTAGAAAAGAGAATTCAATGTTAAAACAATTTGGGAAATGGAATCGCACCTACTCCCAACTTGAGGGGCACTTTGTTGGCAAAAGTAAAACTGGCGGAGCAACCTATGGCCTCGGTTTTGTAAAACCGACGCTCGCGTTTGATTACGGTCGTACAAGTTGCCTGCTTCAAAGCCAAGCGAGTTCCATTTTCAAAACTGGAAAACTCACCGAAATGACATTACTGTGGCCCAACCCCAGTCTCAAGCTTCAAATCACAACCCTATTCGACGCCAAAATCGAGCGAGGCACAAAGAAAATCCTGCCGATCGAATTTAGACAAGTAGCTTTCAACTCTCAATTCTCAGTTCGGACTAATCAATTCGAGCAAGTAAACAAAGTACTAAATTACAATCTCCAAAGGCTTTTGATTCGACTGAGAAATTTAACTCGCCCCAATGAACTCAACATTTCGATCAAACGTGGCAAGCTAAAAATTCAAAAACCTGGCTTTATTAAAGACGTTGCTCCACTGCATGACTTTATCCGTTATTCACTCGATCTATTCGATCAGTTAATGCTAGTTTCTACCGAAGGGATTGATTTTTTAAACGAGAACAATGCAACCGTTCTCGAATCGATTACCTGTCCAATCTGCAGCGGGGGGATTACTGAACAAATGGTGCTCTGCGAAAGATGCAAAACTCCCCATTGTCGAGATTGCTGGGAATACAATCGGCAGTGTGCAACTTATGCTTGCCAGGGAACGTCCTATTTTTCAACTTCTGAAATCTGAATGAAGCGGCAGTAGCCAAACACCAGTTGCCCGAAGAAAATGCTAGTCAGGTATAACTGAATTCAATTCCCATCAACAAATAGAGAAACGAAATCAAAACTGTTCCCATCGAACAGGCCCTGATCACTGATTTTAAGCGATGAGATGACAAGCAACGCCATAAAAGAGAGCGTCATAAAAGGAGCCCTCAACTGCGACCCCAACTGTTTCACTTTTTGATCGAGTGAGCTGTAATGCTCCGCAACGACCTCGCACGACTCCATCGAAAGAAGCCCGGCCACAGGGAGCGGTAGAACAAGTTGATTCCCACCCTCTACCACGCTAAGCCCCCCTCGCTGGTCGATGACGGCGTTAATTGCTGACAACAAATCTTCATCATTCGCACCGACTGCAATGATATTATGAGAATCATGAGCTACTGACGAGGCAAACGCCCCTGACTTCAACCCGAATCCAGAGACAAATCCAATCGCAGGCTCAGCATTCTCAAAGCGATTGACAACCACAATTTTCAGGAGATCTCTCTGTGTATCAGAGACAGCGAACCCACCTTCTATCTTGCAATTTTCGATGGATGCCTGTGTTACCAATTGACCATCGATTGCCTGAATGACTCGGATTTTTTTCGACAGGGCCTCGGTTTGCAATTGAGGAACCTTGATCGGTGCGGCATCAAAACGATTAATTGATTCCGGGACAATGCACGGCATCCTGCAAACCCCGTCTTTAGCGACCAAAACACCCTCTAAGTAAGTTTCGAGTACTCTAAACCCAACGAGGTCCTCAACCAGAATGAAGTCAGCTGGATCACCAACTTTTAACAACCCAACGTCTAACCCATAATGCTCAACTGGGTTTATGCATGCCACCTGGAGAACGTTCATCAGTTCGCGTCCCTCGCAGACCGCTCTGGCAACCAGTCGATCTATGTGCCCCAGCACTAATTCGTCGGGATGTTTGTCATCACTGCACAACATGCAACTTTCGGGAAACTCATCGATGAGAGTCTGTAACGCGTCGAAATTTCGAGCAGCCGACCCTTCTCGAATCGCGATTTTACATCCCGCCGCAATTTTTTCGAGCGCTTCAGGTTTTGAATAGCACTCATGATCGGTTGTGATCCCGGCACGGATGTAGTTCTCCACATCTTCCCCGCGAAGCCCCGGTGCATGCCCATCTATTGGTTTACCCAGCTCTTTCGCCGCTGCGATTTTTTCCAATACCTCACGGTCACCGTTGAGCACTCCCGGGAAATTCATGACCTCACTCAAGTAACCAATCCGGGGATCCTTCAATAACTGCCTTACCTCTGACGAGTTGAGTGCTGCTCCCGTGGTCTCAAAACTAGTCGCCGGCACACAAGAAGGGGCGCTAAAGCAGAACTTGAACTGAGTTTGCTCGGCATTGCGAAGCATTAATTCAATTCCTGCCAATCCACAAACGTTCGCAATTTCATGGGGGTCGGATACGGTTGCTACCGTGCCGTGAGTTACCGCGACACGAGCGAACTCACTCGGCAGCAACATCGAACTCTCAATATGAATATGTGAATCGATAAATCCAGGCATGATGAAACCTTGAGCGTTCTCAATCCGCCGAACGCCTGCAATTCTTCCCTGGGCAACTGTAATTTCAGCGGGAAACACAAGCCGCTGACTTACATCGACCAGATTTTTCTGAAGAGTGAATTTCAACGACACCTCCAAACAAAACTACGACTCTCCGCTTACACACCACTCAATTGAGTGGGTAAAGCCGCACGGAGCAGATCGGCTGCCAACTGAACTTAACACTCGCCAGACACCGCAGCCTTAAACATTACCGCGGATTCTCTCTCCGATCACACTCCAATACTCTTCGAGATGCTGCAGCAATGGGTCAATCGTTTTTTTCTGAATTTGATGAGGCGGCGCCCAAGAGAACCACTCAAATCCCTCATGCTCTGTGGGTTTAATTTCGACCGGCACCAACAATTTACCAAGATAGATAATTAACTTCTTCTTTTTGACAACCTCACCGTTTTCATCGTATTTTACGACATATTTATTCTTGAATTTAAAGTGCTCATCCATCGAAATGTGCTCTGCACGAATCCCAGTTTCCTCTTCGAGTTCACGATAGGCACACTCAAGATTAGTTTCACCTTCGTCTACATGCCCCTTCGGTAGATCCCACCGATCCGCATGTCGCATTAAAAGAAAAGATGGGCTAGGATCTTCTCGATAAATCAAAAATCCGCAAGATTTTACTTTAGCCACGGTGCGATCCTTTTAATACCCGACCCAAGAAATGAATGACCCTTAAAGTCGTTTAGGAATTCGATGAAAATTTATACTAAAACCGGTGACCAAGGTGAAACCGGACTACTCGGTGGAGTTCGTGTTTCGAAGTCTCATTCAGCGATCAAAGTCTGTGGTTCGATAGACGAAGTCAACTCTTTTATTGGTTTGGCGCGGGTTGAAAACCAATCAGATTCGCTCAACTCACTTCTGACACAGATCCAGCATGACCTATTTGACCTTGGCAGTCGAGTCGCGGCCTGTTTGAGCAGTTCTGACCGCATTCCCAACTTCCCACCTGAGCGAGTGGCTGAATTAGAAAAAGCCATCGATCAATACGACGAAGAACTCGCCCCCTTAAAAGCCTTTATACTCCCGGGGGGCGGGCGTACGGGCAGCACGCTGCATCTCGCCAGATCGGTTTGCCGTCGTGCTGAACGACAACTCGTGGAGCTACTCAACTCGAAAACAGAAGCTGACTTGTCACTCGAGCTTATCTACCTTAACCGCCTCGGCGACTTACTTTTTGTTTTGGCGAGATACACAAACCAGTTCGACCAGTGCCCGGAAACTGAATGGAATGTCGGACGGAAAGACAAATCTTGAGAAAAATTCTTCACCTTCAAAATGCAAACGCAGCTTCGTTGGCTAAGATTCCAGCCTTGCCGGCGTCGCAATGGCTGATTTCCCTTAGATAATCGATTGTCCGAAGATTTTGACTTCTCAAATTCAGCAGAAAAAACAATCTTGTCAGCAGGATTAGAATTCAGCGACAATGCGTTACAATTGAGGAGGCTCCAGTGTGGTCACCGACAGGTAGTCGGTCACGAGTCTTTTGCGGCCCCCAACGAAAGTCGGATGTGCTGCGAACTAAATAATACGGTGGTCAAGGATACGTTTTATGAAAAAAATAGAAGCCATTATTCGTCACTTTAAACTCGATGACATCAAAACGGCACTCACAGAGTGCGGTGTAGAGGGCATGACGATTACCGAAGTTAAAGGCTATGGTCGACAAAAAGGCCATACCGAAATGTACCGTGGCAACGAATACGCCATCGACTTTGTCCCAAAAGTTAAAGTCGAAGTGGTCGTTTCTGAAGACAGACTTCGTGGGGTGATTGACACCATTATCGGAAAAGCACAGACCGGCCAAATGGGCGATGGCAAAATATTCGTCTCCGATCTTTCCGAAGTTATTCGAATTCGAACCGGCGAAACCGGTGCGGACGCGGTTTAAAACTTACCCCCTAGAAATAAATGGGATGGAATGAGCAACAGGGCTTCGCGACCGACCACACGCGTTGCCCTCTGTTTGACCAAAACCGTTTCAACTTGGAAGAAACGTACCCCAAACGGTAATCATCGATAATAAGCCATCTCACGGGATGGAAAGAGCAAGTCCTACCATGACCAATGGAATCGGTATTCGCCCTAACGTTCTCGAGTCCCGCGAGCGGTGGAAATCGAGCCTTGTCGATATTCGGAACCTGCACGACGAGGGCGCTTCCGGTAGAGAAACCTGCCACCTCATCTCCGACCTACTCGACTCAATCTTAATAAAGATATACGAAACAGCACTCGCAGAAATTTCGCCGGGGCTGGTTTCTCGAATCAGCCTTGTACTTTTGGGTGGCTGCGGACGGCGAGACGTCGCACCGTTTTCTGATGTCGACCTGATGGTGCTTTACCAAGGAAGTTTAACGGATGACATTGTTGAATTTTCTCGCCGAATCTCGCAAGACATAACCGACTCTGGCTTCCAGTTGGGCTACAGCCTTCGGACTCCCCGCGACGCCTGCAGTATGTCGCTCAAAGATGCTTACATTTTTTCCTCGCTCACCGAGGCCCGTTTGCTGGCTGGCAATGAAGAGTTGTTTCGATACTTTGCCGGACGATTCAAACGAATCACCAATCGAAAAACGTTTAACATTATCAAAGCGATTATCGCAGCCCGAGAGAAAGAGCGAGTTGAGTTTGGTGAAACCGTCTACCTGCTCCGTCCTAATGTTAAAAAATCTCGTGGCGGATTGAGAGATATCCATCTCGTCCGCTGGCTCGGCTATGTCCAATTTGGCGAAACGGACATTAACCGCCTACTCGCCAAAGGCGCGCTCTCAACAGCGGATTCGACACAACTAAATAACTCCAGTGAATTTCTTTTGCGAGTTCGCAATGAAATGCATTTCCATGCAAATCGCGCTAACGATGGACTCGGCCGAAATGAACAGGTTCGCCTAGCTGAGCGATTTGGATTTTCAGGAGACGACGCGCTTCTTTCCGTCGAAGAATTTATGCGTCAGTACTTTCGCTACACCAGCCGAATTCACTATATCTGCGAACATTTTGTTGCCAAAAGTACCAGTCGCAAAAAGGCTCAAGCCGTGACGATGATAGAGCCCCTAGTGACACGTCAAATCGACGACCATTTCCGAATGGGGGCTACTCAAATTGGCGTTACCAAGCCACACCTTGAGTCCGTCAAGAAAAACCTGGAACAGGTACTGAGATTGATGCAACTGGCTTGTCTTCACGACAAAACCATCGAACACGATACGTGGATCGCCATTCGACATGAGATGCTGAAGAATCCAGACATTAAATTCACTCGCGAAAGCGCCCGCCGATTCATGGCGTTACTTTCAAACACCCACGGACTCGCCTCCCAATTACGACGCCTCCATGAAATGAAAGTCCTCTGGAAAATCATCCCAGAGTTCGAACATGCCCGCGGTCTACTGCAATTCAATGAGTATCACAAATTCACGGTAGATGAACACTCCATGCAGGCTCTGGAAAATTTGACAAAATTTGCCGACGCGCAAAATACCGTGGGAGCCACCTACCGTAACATTCGCGAAAAAAATATCCTGCATCTAGCAATCCTGCTCCATGATCTCGGAAAAGGATTCCACGAGGACCACAGTGAGGTTGGACGACGGATAGCGGCTTCCACCGGCGAGCGTTTCGACTTGACCGAAGACGAAACCGAGACCATTAAATTTCTTGTCCACAACCACCTCGTCATGTCGCACCTAGCGCTTCACCGAGACATCAACGACGACGAAATGGTCGCTGAATTTGCCTCCAACGTTGGCTCGGTCCAAATGCTCTCGATGCTCTATGTTCTTACCTGTGCAGACATCTCTGCCGTCGGACCGGGGGTTCTAACTCCATGGAAACAAGGATTGCTTACGGGGTTATACAAACGCGCGAAGAGCGTCCTGTCAGGCGAAAATGAAAATCTTGAAAAAGAGCGATTTGATGGCGTCTACAATCTGGTCGCCGCACAAGCGGAAACAGAGGACGGACAGAATTGGCTAAGAAATAAAGTTGAAACCCTTCCTAGCAGCTATTGCGAATCCCACACGCCCGAAACGATCGCAGCGCGGCTGAATGAGATTCGACGCGTCAACCCTCGCGAAGCGATCTGCGACATTAGCCGCTTGGAAAAATCCAAACTCTACGAAATTTGCATTGGCAAAGTATCAAGCCGAAGAACTGGAATCTTCTACAAGATCACGGGGATGCTCAGCAGCTTAGGCTTGCAAATTCGGGCAGCTGACATCAAACCCATGGGTGATTCGTTAGTCTTTTACTGGATTCAGTTCGAGGACAAGCAATTCTCTCAACCCAACCAGGCTCGCTACGCCGACATTAAACAACGAGCACTCGATTTAGTCTTAGAAGTCGATGAAGATCCACCGAAATTTCCTGCAAAGTGGGAAAAAGAAGAAAGCGCCGCCCTCAAACTGTCACGACCAGAGATTCGTGTGAAAATTGACAATGAAACCGTTAGCTCGGCTACCATTATCGATGTTTTTGCTTACGACAAGTCTGGTTTATTGTATAAGTTAACAAAGAAGTTACATCGACTCGGCCTCGATGTTACCTACGCGAGAATCTCTACCTACGCCCATCAAGTCATCGATGTTTTTTATGTGACCGATGAGCAGGGGAATAAGATTCGCAACCGCAACCAACTCCAACTCATCAAAAATGAACTGCTCCAGTCGACCCGCAATTTCCTCGAACCCCCTGAATCTTCTGCCCCCTAGACCGACGACACACCAGGATTTCTTTTCAATCACATCTTTCTTAAATCTCAAAATTCATTGACTTTAAAATCCCTTTGTTCGAATAAATACTTCCGGTTTTCGGGGAAAAGCCAACTCAGCTTGGCCGCTCTTTTAATCGTTCTCTCCAGCCTGATTGGTTGCCGAGAAGAATCAGCAAAATGGAACTTTGCCAAAGCCATGAACCTTGCCGAGGCGGGGCAATCCGAAGAAGCCATGGAAGTCATGGAGATTGCATTCCGAGAGGCGCCTGACAACCGGCAAATTAAATTAGCCTACGCAAATATGCTTGCCGAAAACGATCAGGGCGAACTAGGAATTACCCTTTGCGATGAAATTCTTGAGTTGACACCAGAAGACGAACTGGCTCATCAAGTCCGCTCGACCTGCTTTCAGTACCTCGGGGAATTTGATTTAGCCCTAGAAAACTACAAACGCCATCTCTCAGGGAAAATGTCCCGAACTCCCATCGAACTAAACAACCTCGCGTATTTCCGAGCACTTGCCCGCAAAGAACTGTCGCGAGCGAACCGAGACATCAACAAAGCAATCGACTCTGAAGAATTAGAGTACTGGGGATGCAACTATATTGTTCCCCTCGATGTGCGAACTGCCATTTCTGTTGGCTTGCTCTCGCGCACGCTCGACCAGCGCGAACAGGCTTTGGCCGAGCTCGACAGGAGAATTACCACCTACGAAAGTAAACTGGAAACCCAAACTTCCTTCATTCAGGGTGTCGTTACCGAGCTAATGCAAGAAAATCCTCCAGAAATTCAGCAGTCAATTTCTACGGAACAGGTAACAGTCGGAACCCCTCCAGTTGAGACAACTGAATCCAAGGCGAGCTTTCCGTTTGGTGAAAAACTTGAAAAAGGAATTTCTAACGCGAGAGCGTTAAAACAGATCGACAAAAACAGTTTGGCAGTAATGCTCGCGACACGGGCTTTAATCAATGAAGACCTCGGGGCCTTCGCGCTCGCTGATCGTGATCGAAAAAGGCTCCAACAACTTGGGCTGGATTTCAAAACCCTCGCGACCAGCCTCCCGAACGCGGAAGCATGCCTGACACAACTACAAAAAGCCAGCATGTACCTGGACACCCGTGGCTTTGTATCTGGTCGGCGAAACTGGCAATCCACTGCTTTGCCTTCGTTTGACCAAAGGCCTGGAATACTGAATACGCCGAGCAGCTACGAAAATGCACTCGATGATCTCGATTGTGCGGTTCTGGCTTCCGAATTCACGGAACTTGCTCTCAAAAGTTCTCTTTACAACACACCGGATTTCTCAGCACAACAAATCGCTCGACGAAAGAAAATGGCCCGGCGAATGACTGCCGTATTGATTTACCACCGCATGGAAATCCACCGGCGTGCCGGTAACAAGCAGGCGGCCGCTCGAGACAAAGAGATTATCGAGGATCTTGGATTTGAAGCGAACGGAAGTCTCTTCTAACCCAAGCCCGTCACTTTATACAAAACTAGTCGTCGCTAACGACTCTTTGCCAATGCTTCTGTTTTTGGCCAAACCTACGATTAGGAGGTTTTGATTGAGTTTCCACTCAAGAAATACCAGCCGGTAATTAGCAGAGCAATGGAGAGGGTTGCCCAACCAGTGCCAGTTAGATTCTGGGTTATGCCGCCCATTTCCCTAGAAACTTGTTGAGCAAGGTCGCCAATTGAGTCTGTCAAAGAATTCATAATTTCCCACTTCCAACTCTGAATCTACTCAGAAACTAATCCAGTCTCCAACTAAACTTAGGTTTTTAGAATGCCACGAAGATCGACCGCAGCTATCAATGGAGAAAGTTTTAAACGCTTCCCCCACTTTGAGAGCGATTGTAGGGATATTTCAGGTTGAAAATGCCAGTTTCTCGGCACAGCGAATAGCAAAAACAGAATGACATTTTTGCCTGTGATAACCAAAGCGATCTTCTTTCATTCTGCCAATGCCGTTTCTAGGCTGGAAAAATTCAAAGATTAGTAAAAACTATCACAGGAAACCCAGCATTTCCTATAGTTCCATATGGATTTCACCGAAATTTACATTACGACTTGCAAACAACGTGGATTAAGGATAATTTTCTATTCCACAAGTGCTCGTCAGAGTGTTTCAGGCGCTGTAGCTCAATTGGTTAGAGTCCCGGACTGTCGATCCGGAGGTTGCGGGTTCGAGTCCCGTCAGCGTCGCTTAACTGCCTTGGTAAATTTTTGCCAAGGCTTTTTTTATGCGCTTTGGGGGAAACATTTCCCAGACCGATCTTCACCAAAGAAGCATCTTGCCACAGAGCGACACCCTCTGCATTGAGTATTTGATCTAATAACGTTGCGATCTCATTTTACATGATGGACGCAGCCTCTGGCGTGCCTTACAATCCGGCGTCGACTTCGTTACGGCATCAATCGGATCACAGGAGGGTCGATGCGATTGCGTCCGTGAGAGCTGTCTCAGACATCCCTCGATTTCTTAATCAGCGACTGACGACCACAGCCGAACGTTCGCTTGCTTGTTCACTCAAACTGAAACAATGTCCAGTAACTTTGTCCAGTTTTACTGAACTCCCTGCGAGACCGAAAAAACTATCCAGTTTGTCAGGAAAACGGCATGGCAAACGCCCGAACTCGTTTACGAAAAGGCGGCAAGATGACGAATGGAACTCGGACCTTTGAATACGCGATTCGAAAATCAAAATCGTGCCCCGTCTGCGGAGAATCATCCTACTCCAAGGATGGAATCCACCCTCAATGTGCTGTCCAATTAGCAGACGAATCTCGAAAAGAGCAATTGCACGCGGCACGCAAAGCAAGCCAAGCTGGCGAGCCAAAACAGAAATCATGGAACAAGCAATGTCCGCAGTGCAAATCTCAATTGCACGTTAGAAGAAAAGAGTGTGACTGCGGCCACGTTTTCCGCCAAACCAAAAGTCCATCGAAAGGGTAAATCGTGCCACCGATCTTGCCAATTTTGCTTTGGACTGGAACCGCGATCGGTGGCTTGTTCTTGCTCATCGTTTTTTTCGCGTTCTTAAATTTTGGAGCCCTGTGGTTTCGAGCATTGACGTCCGGTGCGCCAGTAAAAATGGTTCAACTGATTGCAATGCAATTCCGCCGTGTCGATGCGTCCAAGGTTATCAATGCGAAAATCATGGCACATCAGGCAGGCATCCAATCAAATGAAAAGTCGGGAATCGCGACCCAAAATCTCGAAGCCCATTATCTTGCAGGTGGCGACATCGACCGTGTGACGCAAGCGATCATTGCGGCTGAACGTGCAAATATCGATCTTGATTTCGATCGTGCGGCGGCAATTGACCTGGCGGGGCGCGATGTACTAGAAGCTGTCAAAACAAGCGTCTACCCACGGGTCATTGAATGCCCTGATCGAAGCTTCACCGATAAATCAACTCTGAGTGCAATCTCAAAAGATGGGATTGAGCTTCGCGTGCGAGCGAGAGTCACGGTGCGAACCAATCTCGATCAGTTAATTGGAGGAGCGACCGAAGAAACCATCATCGCTAGAGTAGGGGAGGGGATCATCACCTCAATCGGCTCTTCGACTAATTATTTAGAGGTCATGGAAACGCCCGATCGTATCTCGAAAGCCGTGCTCGATCGCGCTCTCGATAGTAATACAGCATTTGAAATTGTCTCGATCGACATCGCAGACATCGACATTGGAGACAACATCGGCGCCCGCCTCCAAGCTGACCAGGCCGAAGCCGATACGCGTGTTGCTCAGGCACTCGCTGAGAAAAGACGAGCCGAAGCCGTCGCCGTCGAGCAGGAGAACAAAGCAAAAGTGGTCGCCAATCGTGCGATTCTTGTGGCCGCCGAAGCCACCGTGCCGCTGGCAATGGCAGAAGCGTTCAAAGAAGGCAATATTGCCAGCCTCGACCCAGAGTCAGAGGACCACGGCAAGTAAGCGGCGTTGCGATTGCCCCGTTGCTGGTAACAACACCTTACTCGCCTAGTTCGGCGGGGTGCTGGAATAAGCCGCAGCCAATCCCTTCAAACGCTTGATCATCGAAAACAGCCCGTTCCGCCGCTGTGGACTCAGATGCTGGTCCAACCCCAATTGCTTTAAAAACTCTCCGACGTTGGAATCAACAATCTCAGCCGACGTCTGGCTGGAATAAAAGGCCAGTAGAATGACGATTAACCCTTTGACAATGATCGAGTCGCTGTCCGCTTGAATTACCATTGGCTGGTCGACCCCGCCTGGAAGTGCTGTTACCAACCAAACGGTGCTCATACAGCCTTCAACGATATTCTCTTCGGTTTGTAATTCGACCGGTAACGGAGGAAGCTCCCTCCCCAAATCGATCATAAAATCGTAACGCTCATCCCATTCCGGAAGCTCCTCGAAAGTCTCGACTAATTCTTCCATGCTGGGTGGGAAATCCGACATATTAACGATCCAAAAATAGGGCTATAAAACTCGGAGTCATGCTAACAAGCATTTTAAAAAGAGCGACCCGTGTTGGGCTAAAACCGCGTTTTTTTGCCAAGCGTTAACTGCTCGCCAGCGCGGTTTTGGCACGGTTTTTCAAGGTTCGAGCACGCGAACTCCAGCCGTCTTCTTCAATACGCCCCTTACACCACGAAACATCGGCAAGCCCGGGCCGCAGAAGCGAAGAGACTAATAATGAAAGTGATTTTCAGGAGCATAGAACGGATCGGGCGTTAGTGCCGGTTCGTCAGCCGGTATGTCGGCGGCCACTGTTTGCATCGCGGCCGTCTGCTGAATAACCTCTTGCGCTAAACTTCGATAATCCTGAGCACCATTGGAATCGTTCGAGTACTGGAAAATTGACTGGCCGTAACTTGGAGCCTCCGCCAATCGAATGTTTCGCCTGATTCTCGTATCAAAACTATAAGCATTGGACCAAATTGAATCAGTCAGTCGCTGATCCTCAAAGAACAGCTCGACATCCTCTACAACTTCATTGGCTAATCTCGTTCCAGTGTCAAACATGCAATACACCACGCTAGTCAACTGCAACACTGGGTTCAAACGGCGCCCGACCAGTTCGATCGTTCGTAATAACTTACTCAAACCATGAAGTGCGAGGAAATGTGGCTGCAGTGGAAGGAAAACTTCATCCACTGTCGTTAACGCATTCAGCGTCAAAATCCCCAAAGAAGGGGGGCAGTCAAAAATAATGTAATCGAACCGCTCGCTGACTTCTGCCATACGGTCACGCAAGATGATCTCCCGGCCAACGGCGCCGGCTAACTCCATTTCGGCGGCGGCAAGATCAATGTGCGCCGGACTCAACCAAAGATTGTCGTCCACCAAATGCCGCACTTCATCCAACCCAACATCCGCAGTCAAAACGTCGTACACCGAAAGATAGTCCTCCTCCATTCCGAAACCGAGATGAAGAGACGCATGGGCTTGCGGATCCAAATCAATCAGCCAGACTCGATTGCCCGCTTCAGCCAGCGCAGCACTTAAATTAACGGCGGTCGTTGTTTTTCCAACACCACCTTTTTGATTGATGACCGCAATACTTCGCATCGTGGAAACTCCTTTTTCCTCGGGCTTTTACTCGGCAAGAGTTCGAAAGTATACGGCGAAACGGTTGCCTGCTCCAAGTCGAATCCGGTTTGAGATATGCTAGCATTCAATTGCATCCGCGATTTCCCCCCCACAATTTCAGCTAACAAAACGAATTCTCATGAAACTTTTTCGATTTCAAAAAGGCTATTCTCCTTTTGTGATCAGCAATCCGCATAGCGGAGTGTTCATTCCCCCTGAAATTGCTGAAAAAATGACCGATGAAGGCCTCAGGAAGACCGATACGGATTGGCATCTAACACGACTTTACGATCTCCCTGCGATCGAAAGTGGAGCCATGATCTCTGCCAACACTTCACGTTACGTCGCAGATCTCAACCGATCTGCGGATGACCAAGCCCTTTACCCCGGACAGGTTTCGACAGGTATTTGCCCCAACTTCACTTTTCGAGGGGATTCAATCTACCAATCCGGCGAGGAGCCTAGTGAGACCGAAAGAAACAACCGTATTGAACATTACTGGCAACCCTACCACGCTCAGCTAGAAGCGGAACTGAAACGGCTGATTGAAAAGTTTGGCTTCGTGGTCCTGCTCGATGTCCATTCAATTAAACAACGAGTCCCAAGGTTATTTGAAGGGGATCTACCTGACTTCAATTTTGGTACGAACCACGGAAAGTCTTGTGGCGCGGCATTTCAGGAACTAATCGAAGAATTTGCCGGAACCATCAGTGGCTATTCACATGTCATTAACGAGCGCTTCGTCGGCGGCTACATCACTCGGCATTATGGTGAGATGGAGAACGTTCACGCAGTCCAACTGGAGCTGAATCGCTCAACTTACATGGACGAAGAAACGCTCGAATGGGACTTTGACAAATCGGTTGATGTCATTCCGGTTATCGAAAGATTCGTCGTTTCCCTTATGAAGTGGGCCGAGAACCATCCAGGCAAGATAACTCGGTAAGCGTACGCACTGGTAGGCTCAGTAAAACAAATGGAGAGGCCCGACTGCCCTCGCAACCGGGAAATCCGGCAGGCGACGCGAGCCACTAACCAGCAAGCCAATTCGCCCAGTCGATTTCACTACGCTCTGCCTGTTGTGTGAGTTGCGTTTTTTTCATTAACCCTGAGAGGTGTTCCCAGCGGTGAGCGATGTAGTCAAAACGTCCGGCTAATTCGAATTTAAGAGCTTTACATGCTGCCAGCACATCCCCTTCGTTTTCGGGATTTTCAAGCAACGTTTCGATCGCAACTCGCACTGCGTCATAGCTTTTAACGATGTCCGATTGCAGCTTCATCAGGTGCAGTTGCTGACAGCTCACCTGAGATGCTTGCTGAGAAAGATGCTGCACCCTCATTTCATAATCTTTTTCCTGTATCCCCGTCGCCGTCTCCCACTCGCTGATTCTGCGTTCGAGTTGTTCTTCGTTTTGATAAAGCTCGTCTTCTTTTAACGAGAGCCGCTCAGCAAGTTGCTGAATCTGACTTGCAGACTCAACCACCGACTCAAGAATACTTGCGTCGTTCGCAGAATAATTCGGAGTTGTGCTGGGATCGATTCGAATTGAGACCAACTCATCTCCACCTTCGGCACTCCAATCACTTAATTCAGACTGCTCGATAGCCTCCGGAATTTCATTTTTGAAATTGCTTTGAGCGAGATCAAATCCATGCCGCGCACAGATGGCTTGCAGGATCGTTCGTGGATTCGTCTCGGGCTGGGGCGCGTTTTGGGCTGAATTCATTGATTTCACACCGCTGTTCTAAGAGGAACAAAAAAGCTTCTATCTCAGTTTTCGGCATTTTCGCCTTAAAACGGTGGAAACAACGCCCGAAGTGGCTTCCAACGATTGTGCAGACTTTACGGCCTTGAAAAGCTGCAAAACGCAACGAAAACCTCGCAAAACACCGCCACTTTGCTCCGTTCGGCCCAATTTAACACGATCTCCGAGTTCTCAATTTCGATTTCCAGATATCGGCTTGAACCCCAGAACCGCTCATGGAACAATGTTGAGCTTGGGTGACACCCAACTTTTGAAAGGTGTCACATTATTGCTCGACACTCGCGGATTTTTTTTATGAGAATTGAACCTCTAGACGACAAAGTGGTTGTGAAACGTACTGAAGCTGACGAAACAACCGCCGGTGGAATTGTCCTACCAGATGCCGCCCGTGAAAAACCACAAGAAGGTCGCATTTTATCCGTCGGGAACGGAAGGCTGATGGTCGATGGAAGTCGCTCGGATCTCCAAGTCAGCGAAGGAGATCGCGTTCTATTTTCAAGCTACGCGGGTACCGAAATCGAGGTAGATGGCGGACAGTTACTGATTATGAATGAGACCGACATCCTTGCCGTTTTAGAGTAATCAGCAATGATACCTTCGACAGGCCGTGTGTTTGAAATTTCACGGCCTAGTTGAAGCTGAATGAATGTACTCAAATTTTGATCAAGCACTGGTTCTCTTACAGACTCTTGCTTGACCACCTCGCACGGTATACCGGCAGACAGGTCCTGTCTTGCCGTGCAAACCCAGTCAGGAATGAACAATGTTGCCACGCGTCAATCTTGCCCCCATGACACTGTTAAACACCTGCATCCTGGCATTGCTATGCCTTAGTTTAGGCTGCTCAAAAACCGATCACGAAGAACCGATTCAAGTCTCCGAGCCCTCGACGCCTCCAACCTCGCCACAGACTCCTCCAAGCCCGAACACTGCCGTGGGGGCCCCGGTGAAAGTGGATGACTCCCCCGTTTCCGCAACGCCGCCACCCCAAAACACTCAGGCTCCCAATACAAAAACTCCACCTACGAAAGTTGCCCTCCAGCCACCAACGAAACCCCAAGAACCGCAAACGTTGCAAGCGACGTCCTCCTCTACCGATGAAACTCTCAAACTGCTCTTTCAAAAAACATCAAAAGCGGGAACCACCTTTCTGCTGGAAAAAGGCCAAGCTCCCGATGGCTCTTTTAGCAAGCAGCTCAGTCCCGCCGTCACCGCACTTTGCACCAGTGCTCTAATCGAGCACGGAGTTCCTCAAACTGACCTAAAAATTCAAAAAGCACTCGCGTTTCTCAAAACACAAATTCGCCCCGATGGCGGGATTTATGGAAAGGGAAGCAACCTCCGGAATTACGAAACAAGTGTTTCCCTCATGTGCTTCAATCGCGTCAATGCGGACGGAAAGTACGACGAGACAATTCAAAAAGCAATCGCATTCCTCAAAGGCCTGCAATGGGATGAAGCGGAAGGATACGACCTGAACAGCACGTTTTATGGAGGCCAGGGCTACGGAACGCATAAACGACCCGACGCATCCAACACTTCCTATTTCCTCGATGCCCTGAAAGCCGTCGCAGAGGATCCGCAAAGCGAAGCCTTTCAAAAAGCGGCGACCTTCATGTCCCGGTGTCAAAATTTATCAACGCCTCACAACACTGCTGAGTGGGTTGGCAAAGCATCCATTGATGATGAAGGCGGTTTCATTTACACCGCCGTCGGAAAGGGAGAATCGAAGGCAGGAGAAACACCCGAAGGTGGATTGCGAAGCTACGCTTCGATGACTTACGCCGGTTTAAAAAGCCTCCTTTATTCCGGCGTCGATCAAGACGACATCCGAGTGCAGGCGGCAAAGGACTGGATTGGAAGGCACTACGACTTAACCAGTAACCCCGGCATGGGACAGCAAGGCCTGTTCTATTACTACCATATTTTTGCCAAAACACTCGCAGCTACCGGCGACCGATTCGTTGTAACCGAAGATCAAAAAAAGCAAGACTGGCAAGCCGACCTGACACGTCGCCTGTCGGAACTGCAACGAAATGATGGCTCATGGACTAACCCTGCTGATCGCTGGTTTGAAGGAGACCCCAATCTCGTAACCGCCTACGCAATGCTGGCACTCAAATACTGCGACCCAAATTCACTCGCTAAAGCCAAAAATGAGTGATGCCCCCCAAGACTCTCGAGGGTTTCAGGTCGAAGTCTGCTGTGGCTCACTCGAAGCCGCCCACACCGCCCAAATTGCAGGTGCAGACCGAATTGAATTGAACTCTGCGCTGGAACTCGATGGCCTTACACCGTCAGCCGGGCTGCTCGAATTGGTAATGAATTCGATTCAAATTCCAATTATTGCGATGGCTCGTCCCCGGGCTGGGAACTTCAATTATTCTGATTTCGAGTGGCAAACCCTGGTCCACGACGCAAAATGGCTGCTCAACCAAGGTGTCGCCGGAATCGCCTTTGGCTGCCTCGATGAAAACAATGACATCGCATTAGATCGATGCAAGGAAATGCGCTCGCTCACAACCGGCAAAAAACTAGTATTCCACAAGGCTTTTGACGACGTTCGAGACCCCCGGAAAAGCCTTGAACAACTGGTTGAGGTCGGTATTGACCGCGTAATGACCAGCGGTCACCAGCCAACAGCTTTGGACGGACTTCCCAACATTACTTCGGCTCACAGACAGGCTGAACAGAGGATTGAAATCCTGCCGGCAGGCGGAATTAACGCCCAAAACGCGAAAAAAATCGCCCAAACGTCCGGATGCCGCCAGGTTCATGGAAGCTTTTCATCCGGTAAATGTGGCAATTTACGACTTGAGATTGAACAAACCATCTCCGAGTTGACGAACCTATCATTTCACCATTAAGCCTTGACAATAGGCAGGAAATGACGGAAACTCCTCGATTCACTAATTCGAGAAAGCGGCGAGAAAAATGAAGATTCACAACGGCGATACAGTCACAGTCATCAGTGGTAAAGACAAATCCGTGACAGGTAAAGTCATTTCAGTCGACCACAAGAACCAAATGTTGGTCGTGGAAGGCGTCAACTTGGCCTACAAACACGTAAAGCCAAGTCAAAAGAACCCTCAAGGCGGGCGCCTTCACAAGGAAACCCCAATCCGAGCCAGCAAAGTCATGGTAGTCTGCCCCAAGACGAACAAGCCAACAAGAATTGGTTATCGTTATTTGGACGACGGGACGAAGGAAAGATTTGCACGTGTCAGCGGTGCCTCACTTGGCGAGATTTCGCCAGCCAAGGCTTCCTACGCGAAAAAGTAGGTTCCTCAAGTAGATTTAGAATTTGAAAAAGCGTTCCATTCAGGAACGCTTTTTTTTGCGCGCCGGTTAATGGAATTGATTAAACTCCACTCTGATCTTTCGCCGTGATTCGAATAAAAGCACATCGAATTTATGAGGACCGGCCTCGCTAATGCAAACCAGGTCGCCCGCTGAACCCCTTTAGAAATTAGGGATATACCATGCCACTGACTCGTAGAACATTTTTTCAACTATCCGCCTCGTCCGCACTTTGCCTGACTTCAAGCAATGTTGGCCGATTCGCAAGGGGAAGCGAAGTCCCAGCTCAAACAAATTCAGTACTAAGCCTGACCCCGCCTAACAGATATCGCCTTGGACTTGCTGCCTACTCATTGAGGAAACACTTTAAGTTTTTTAAAGGGCGGCCTCAGTCCACTGACGGACTCCAGCAATTTGACATGTTTTCGTTCATTGACTACTGCGCGACGCAACAATGCGCAGCGGAATTGACCAGTTATTTCTTCCCGCCGGATGCCGATCAAAAGTACTTCTTAAAAATCAAACGTCATGCGTTTTTATCGGGTGTTCCGATTGTGGGAACAGCCATTGGGAATAATTTCACGACACTCGACCAAGCTAAATTAGAAAAAGAAATCACATTAGCTAACCAGTGGATTGACCGGGCTTCGACAATGGGAGCAAATCACATTCGATTTTTCGCAGGAACAAAAAAACAAATCGAAGCTAATCCCAACGCGCTCACCTCCGCCATCACCTCTTTGCAACGATGTGCAAAACATGCCGCGAAACTCGGCATATTTATCGGAGTCGAAAATCACGGCCAGTTAACAGCAAACCAAGTCATGGAGATCGTTAAAGGCGTTGATAGCCCGTGGCTAGGCGTCAATCTTGATACAGGAAACTTCATCTCATCGACCCCTTATCAAGACCTGAAAAAATGTGCGCCTGCGTCTGTCAATGTTCAATACAAAGTAAAAATGAAACAGCCGTCAGGTGAGAAAACAGCCGTAAACATGCAGAAAGTCAATCAATTGCTAAGCGAGGCAAAATACAAAGGACACATTGTCCTTGAATATGAAGAAGAAAATCCCCTCGAGAACATTCCTCAGGTACTGACTCAAATGCGATCAGTTTTTAATGGAGTTTAGTTTGCAGCTGGCTTGCCAGAGCAACAGCCACCCGCTCAAAGAAACTTAAATAACGACAGCAAGACATTAGTTTTTCGCCTGTCGAATTGTTTCAGTGGGCAAGTCAACCGCTCTCACGGTAACCTTATCCAGCATTGCGGTTCCGGTGCCGGTCATCGCGAAAGTTACCTGGACGCGACCGTTCTCCGACGCCGCTCGATACAGAGTGAACTCTTCCCAACCAGTGGTAATTGGAATCCGCTCCATCATTTCCGGGCCGCCAAGAGAATCGGTAATGGTCAAACCGTCATGTGTCCCACGGATGACTTTAGGAATATTGACCCACCCATGGATTCGTACTAACTGTCCCGCCTTCACCAAAGTCTCCGGTGAGGTGATCCACAGCGGAGTGGATTCGATCACACCTTGATTTGGCTGTTTCTCTAACACCGACATCTTCAATCCATAACGGCCATCAACCGCCGCACTCGCCGCTAATTCAACGCGAGTGCTGACCAACTCACTCTCTTCCCGATGGTTTTCCCAGCCATTGGTAAGCATGTGCGTTAAATCTTCAAAATCTCCGCCCGCCAATCCGTTAGGCTGCCAATTCCCCTGGTTCAATCGTTCGGTGAGTTCCCAATGAAGAGGGATCAAACTCGAATGGACGGTAAAGGGAGTAGAAGTTTTTGATTGAAACTTTCCCAATTGCTCAATGATCATGTCACGACGCACAAAGGCAAGCCGTTCGTCCGCTCGATCAAGATACGGAACTGCCATCAGGGCATTGTTTCCCGCAATGCGTTGCTGAGCGTTCTGAAACGCATTCACAGCATCATTCAGTGCGGTGCTACCGGCAGATGAACTACGACCCATTCGTCCCATTTGTTTATCAATCAATTGCATGATTGCCAACCATTGACGAGTCAAATCGACATGCATTTGAAGGATCGACTGCTTTCCAACTCGCTCATAGCTACTATTTAATTTTTTAATCACCAACGGATCTTGAGTTAGCACCACCGCCATCATGGCTGGACAATTATTAATCCGAATAACGGCCCCGGAAATATCACGTGTTTTGGACAATGGTTGAAGACCGGTATCACCAATCAAATAGGCTAATTCAGTCGCACCGGCAGTTGGATCCTTAATTGCCATCGGCTGCACAGGCAGATCACCCGCTAAATATTGCTCGTGGTGAGTCGGACGCTCAATCAGTAATAAACGCGAACGATTTGTTTTGATGACTGCTATTTCAAGCTCGTCATTCGCGTTGGACAACGACCCCATCAGCGCACCGCCAACCGCCCATGGTTCAATCTGATCCACATGAGCTAATGCCCACTGAATGGTTTGAGATCTTAAACGAGTCTCCGGACTCGGGTCGTCCAATCGTGAACGAGAGCCGAATCGAAGGCCACGAGCTCCCGCCGATATGGCCTCATAAACTAAAAACTTTACCTGCTGCGGCTCAATCGGAACTGGAGGAATTTTCTTGGCCAGTATTGCTATTTGAGTAAGCAGGGATTCAGGCAACTCAGTTTGAATATTCGCCCAAACTGGTTTAGTTTCCCCAACCAATAACCGACGTGCGGCAATCCAATCTCCATACTGACTTGCAATGAAGCTGGTGCCAATTGGACTGAGCCCCAGCGAAACTACGTCGACCGCTTGTGACAACTGAGACCAATCGGATCTAACCTCTGCCATAATCGGTCGCCCGTCACGGCGATCAGATGAGCGAATTTCCCGAACCTTGCGCCTGAGACTTGAAAGATCAGCAGAGGTTAAATTTTCACCCACTTGCCAAACCAACACTCGGTCGAATTTCAGGCCGATCGCCTGCACACCAACCGACGATGGGGGAGGGCAGATCAACCACAGATCTAGGGATTGGGCGAGTTGTAGTTGAGCTTCCGTTGCCGTCGACTTTAACTCGATCGTGTTAAATCCAAGTGCTTTTAAAAACTCAAACGACTCTCCGTTGTGTTGGATAATCTTTGGAAAGAATGGCTTCTTTTTGACTAATAAAACGGTTCCCTCTCGCGTCACAAGCGATTTGTGTTTTTCGTCAGTCACCTCAAAACTTACCGGGCGCAGATTCGCATCCTTTACCACCGTCGAATCACTCGCAGCGACTCCAACTGCAATTGCGTCCGCCGCCACAATTCCATTTAACTTGAGATCGTCAATCTGTACCGCCGTTTTACCGGGGCCCGAATACAGGTTCAGTACCAATTTATCAACATAAGCATCCCGTTGATCCACACGCGAGCCATACTTGCGTCTCAAAAGCCAAACACGCTCAGTGAGTTGACGCTGCAAATCAAAGGACTTCTTTTCAAACGAAAGCGTTTCCCAGCGCCCTCGTCCTTCATACTTCGGCCCCGCCAGCATCGTCGTTAGGGGCCCTTCCCCCGACGGAGAAGGGGCGTGAGGCAGGACGATACGCGCCATTAACTGAACTCCGGGACGCGTTGCCTTAATTCGTACCGACGGATTGAGTTCTGAAATTACGAACGCAGGAGAAACCTTGTGCGACAAATAGATCTTGGTTCCCGGACCGTTGGTAAAGTGAACGCTTTCACAGCCATTGTTGGAATCAGGTTCGCGGAATCGTCTTTGAATCCAACTCGCCTGAGTGATTGCGCAGTCGGTCTCGTGTCGCTGCCAAGAGGATTGCCCCGATTCAAATTCCTGATGGAATTGACCCTGGACCGCGCCGACAGGAATCAACCCCGCAAGAACGAAGATAATCAATTTGGTAAGTCGAGATTTCATGCTTAGTGTCGCAAAAAAACAACATACTCGGATTGGCGATTCACAAAGCCAACGATCGCGAGAATCGCTTGTTTCCGGGGTACAACCCTAGTGTTTTGCCGCAAAACCCACGGTTCTGAGACTTTTAGCAAGATATTGGCCTAATCGCTACGTCAAAGATGTTGCATTTGCACCTCACCGGCCTCAATGTGATCGAAGCTAATTATTTTTTCTTTTAGCCGCTAGCACGGTTTTTTCCGAGGTTTAAGCCTCAATCCCCAAAAACCGCCCCGCTTTGGCATTGGGTTCGCATTAAGTCGCCTTCAACAGAAACACACTCATGCACAAGGCGTTACCGAGATGAACATTAAAACCGATCGCAACACTAACACTGACCAACTTCCAATGGACCTCAACGACTTGCTCTCGGCAGTTCAAACTCTTCCCGAGCAATACCGCCAAGAACTAGAACGCCCCCTAAACCGGGTAGTTGACTACACGCGTCGTCGGCGAAGGATTCTAAATCTAATTCAGGAAGCTCTGAGCCAGCTTCGAATGGACATGAAATACCTAATGTTTGACTTAGAAGCGACTCGCCGAGAGCGTGATTCGTACAAGAATGCTTTAGAAGACTAAACTCGGCAAACGAGCCCGTTTGGAATGAAATCGCATTTAAATTGTATTCTGGGCAAAGAGAACTTTGCGGTCGCGTCGGAGCAGGCATCTACCGCTCGATGCTAATAATTCAGGTTGAATGAAATATAGCGACCAAACACTGGAAAATGGGGATTAGAGTTGAGTGAAACAGAGGCAGAAGGGGAACAATGCAAAAAAACATCCTTTGTCGCAGCCCAAACCGTTAAATAGTCGGTAAAAGTTGTCCCAAGCCATTCATTCCAATAATATTGTGCAATACTCTTAGTACACAACTCTACCAATCTCAATTATCCCTTCAGCAACGGATCCACACTTTTCATTGACCGTGGAGACTCGAACTGAGCCAGAGTTCTAATTCAGTATGAACGATTTAACGGCCGAACAATTTGCTCAACGCATCCACGATTGTGGGCTGATGAGCACAAAAGATCTTGAGGTTACCCTCGGTGAATCCGGCGGAAGAGGTCGCGCCAGTTTCAACGACTTCATCATGAAGTTGCTCGAAAAAGAGCAAATGACCAACTGGCAGATTTCTAGAGTTGCTGACGGTCAAAGACGGGGCTACTTCTATGGGCAATGGCAGGTTCTTTACCTGATCGGAGCTGGAACGTTTGCCAGGGTTTACCGAGCGTTACATCGCAAAACCGGTGACATCAAAGCAATCAAAGTACTCCGCCAGAGATACAGTACGGACAACGATACCCGCGAGCAGTTTATGCGGGAAGCAAAAATGGTAATGCGATTGCGGCACCCCAACATCGTACCCATTAGTGAAGTTGGCGAAGACCGCGGCCGCATTTACATGGTCATGGACTTTGTTGAGGGGCAAAATCTTCGCGAATACGTCAAGGCCCACAAGCAAATACCCAACCTCACCTCATTGCGAATCTGCAGTGACATCGCCGGAGGACTCGCCTATGCCGCAGCCCAAGGCATCTATCACAGAGATATGAAGCTATCCAATGTTCTTCTCTCGGCAAAAGGTCAAGCGAAACTTGTTGACTTCGGTCTCGCAACCGTAAGTAGCGATCGTGAAGACGATGGCAAAGGGGGGCCTCGCAGTATCGACTACGCAGGGCTTGAGCGATGCACGGCAGTTCTCCGTGACGACCCCAAAAGCGACATTTATTTCCTCGGCTGCATGCTCTACCAAATGGTTACCGGCGTGCCTCCTCTGTACGAAACGCGGGAACGTATGAAACGTCTTTCCCCCCGACGTTTTCAGGAAGTTGCCCCGGTAACCTTGCATGAACCAAATCTACCTCACCGGATCGTAATCCTAATTAATCGCCTGATGGATCTCGATCCAAAAAAGCGAGTACAAACCGCTGCTCTCGCGCAGGGCGAGATCGATGCCGTGCTCACCGCGATTGAATCAGGGGATCTAAAACGGTACGACGAAGAGCTTTCTGAAAAAGAGGCTCAAGCCTATTCCTCATTGATGACCAAAAACGAAGAGGGACGCGGCAAAACAGTTTTACTCATCGAATCAAATATCAAAGTTCAAGACAACCTAAGAGATCGCCTGAAAGATTTAGGCTATCGTGTGCTCATCACTGGCAACCCAGAACGGGGACTCGAACGATTCAGTGACCTCGACCCATTAGAAGATTCTCCCGTCGACTGCGTAATCTTCAGTAGCGCTGGACTCGGCAAAGATGCAATCAGTTGGTTTGAGAAATTTCTTAGCGGCACCTACACCGCTCAGGTTCCCGCAATCTTAGTCGTCACTGGAAAACTCGGCAAACTCGTGCGGCAAGAGTGGTTCAATGAAAAACGAGCGATGCTCAATCTGCCCGTTAAATTTAAACACATCCAAAGAACGCTCCGAAAGTTGCTGGACATCGACATGAATGCCCTGTCTAAACAAATTTCTGAAACCTATGGCGCGGAACCGTCTGTCCCAGTTGATGACAATGTCCAAGACACCGACGTTGAATTAGGTTAGGCATCCAGGTTTTGACGTACACCGCTTGAATTTTCAACTTGACTAATCGGTGCCGTTAGCTCAACACAGACCAAGCGAGTCTCGATCCATTACAAATGTTCTGGCAGACCTTTTTTCATCAAGACTCAAGCTGTAAGACTTGCCCCGCTCAAGCACTCAACACCACTCTCGCAGTCTCACAATCCCCTGTATCAGTTGATTCAACTTGCAACCCCAGTTATAACCAAAACTGGAACAACCGTTCCCAAAAACTAAATTTCGACCTCGTTCACCGATGGTCAAAACTTCTCCGTCCCAGCTTACTACTCTTCGAAACATCACTAAGCCAGTTTGGCCGGATCACAAAAGGATACATTCTTGGTGCCCACGGAACAGAGTACCCCCGAATTTTGGGTGGAACAATACGGTGACTTTTTATTCAATTATGCGATTAAGCGGCTGCGCGACGAAAGTGCGGCAGAAGAGGTCGTGCAGGAGACCTTTCTAAACGGGATTAAATATTATTCTCAGTACTCAGGCAAAGGCTCTCAACAAGCCTGGTTAACCGGCATCCTGAAACGAAAAATCATCGACTTCATCCGCAAGCGAAATAAGCACCAACACGATCAGACAGAAGAAAACGATCCTTCCAATCACTTATTTGACCAGCATGGAAATTACCACAAAGGCGCCTCCAATTGGACGAGTAGCCCCGATCGCAACCTGCAATCAAACGAACTCTGGACCATCGTAAAAAGCTGTTTGACCCATCTACCACAAAGTCAGGCAGATGTATTTACCTTGAGCGTGATGGAAGAACTTAACTCGGATCAAATCTGTAAGGAACTCGCGATTACTCCGTCAAACTATTGGGTGAGAATGCACCGAGCGCGACTGGGGCTGGCCAACTGCGTGGGACGTCAATGGAATAGTAACGAAGAGGCTGCAACCCATGCTGAATGATAAAAAAGCGACCGAACTTTTTTCAAAATCGATCGACGGGGAACTCACCGAAGTAGAGGCAACTCAACTCGAGGCCCATCTTTCTAATAGTGAAGCCGCCAAGGCATTCGCTGAACTTGCAAAAACTATCGATAAATCAATTGTCAAAAACAGTGGAATTTCCGACTCAAACCTTGGCGAATCCGCGTTAAGCCAGGATGCTAAAAATAGAATGTCGGATTCGATTTTGCGAGCCATGGAAAACAATTCCAATCTCGCTGCCACAATGCTAGATAGCAACGGCTCCGCTGAGGATCAGCAATTCGCTCTGCAAAGCCCCAAAGAAAACCAATTGCACGACTCACGCGAAACTTCTTCGCCTTACACCATCGTTCGCAAACTGGGCGAGGGCGGACTGGGCAATGTTTGGCTGGCAAGAGATGAAAAGCTGAATCGCAATGTGGCAATTAAAGAAATGAATAGTCACGCGTTGGAATCACCAAACGCGTGGCAGCGATTTGAGCGAGAAGCTGAAATTACGGGGCAACTCGAGCATCCCAATGTGGTTTCCCTCTATCAATACGGAACCGACCGGAAAACAGGCGAGCCCTTTTATTCCATGCGCTTTGTTGGGAAACGGACACTCGCCGACGCGATCACTGAATATCACGATCGCTGCCAGGCCGGTAAATGCGACCCATTGATTCTCCACCGATTGTTAACCGCGTTTCTTGGCGTCTGTCAGGCGATTGCCTACGCTCACTCGCGAGGTGTGATCCACCGTGACCTGAAACCGGAAAATGTCGGACTGGATAATTTTGGGCAGGTCATGGTGCTCGACTGGGGACTCGCAAAAGTAGTTGACGATAGTGATCTGAGTAGCCAGCTTTCAGGGGATGTTGAACTTTCTGGAGAAGCACTTGCCGAAACTCTGGCCGGCGAGGTGATCGGAACCCCCCTCTTCATGTCGCCAGAACAGGCAGCAGGGGAGAGCGTTTCACAACAAGCAGACATCTACGGACTCGGGGCCATTCTGTTTGCAATCTTGACAGGCGATGCCCCGCACGAACCTAAAAAATCTAAAACATCAGCGCCTCTCAAAATCAAAGAAGTTCTTAAGGATATTCAAAAGAGCGAGTCACCACGACCAAGAGATATCCGCTCAGACATTCCAATTGAACTGGAAGCAATTTGTATGAAAGCTATGGCGTTAAAAAAATTCGCCAGACACGACACCGCTTCTGAATTAGCCAATGATGTCGAACGCTGGATGGTCAATCAGGGGCAACGGCAATCCGAATATGAGACGATGCGTATGGAAGGTCGTGAATTACGAACGAACACGCAAGCGTCCGTGAGAGACTTGGAAACGAATGTCCGATTCATGGCAGACCTGCCGCCAATTCAGGAACTGATCCGTGCCAACTCAGCGGAAGACACGAGCGCCTGGCGAGACCGATTGATCACGATTTTCTCTGGTTTACTGAAAGCAAAGTCAGACTATCGCAGCATCGTCTACAGCCGACTTGACGGCAAAGATTTCACAGAACTTGTTCGTGTAGAACGACACAGCACCGTCCACTCTAACATTCGTTCCATCCCAAGAAGTCGGTTACGGGCCGGCACGGCGAGCGAGTTTATCGAACGGGTAGGCCAGAATGACCCCGACGAAGTTTACACCTCACTCGCCTGTGGTGCTCTGCACGATGCAGAGAATTGCGAAAAGAAAGATGTAACCCTCTTTGCTGGAGTCCCTGTCTTTGATTCCCTAGAAGAGGATCTTTACGGAGTCGTCATCATCGAATGCGATCTCGATCACATCCTAAAACAACAACTTAATCGACGGTTTGTCGCTACCGATATCATTGTCGCGTGTGACACTTATCAAACCATCCTACATTCCAATGGAAATGATGGAATCGTCGATGACAGTGTTGGGAAACCTCTCCAGGTAAACCGTCCCGAATTGACCAAAGCAATTGCACACCTCCAAGAAAAAATGGAGTACATCGATAAAACGAATCAACAAGTCTACGGCGCTCGCCTTTGGCTCAATGCAAACCCCCACGGAATCATGTTCTTGTTGAGCCATGATTAACGCGAATCAGCGGCGAGCTGCTCTTGAATTGGTGCGTGATCCCACTAAACATACCCAATCCAAGTTCAGTTCTTAAAAAAACCAAGTTTGCCCCTCATTTGTCTCGCGGCATGTAGATTTAGGAGGATTTCGGCCAACCGCTGGACCGACCTCCAGTTTTGCAAGAAAGAAAGTGAAGTACGTCTAACGCACACTCGTCACCATTTGCTAAGATATTTAGCTTAAAGACGATCGCCCGATTTTTTCAACCGTTTGAATTCTCGAATTCACATTAACCTTTTTTGTGGAACCAACCGATGAAGACTCGCATTTTTCTATCGTATCCAGCAGCAGCTATCCTGTGTTTACTTGTTTCGGCTCAAACATTTGGACAACAGCCAAACTGGCCAACGTTTCGGGGCCCCGAACGAACCGGCGTATCAACTGAGACTGGACTCCTCACAGACTGGCCATCGCAAGGTCCGAAATTGGTCTGGGAAGCCGAAGGCTGCGGTCGAGGATACGCAAGCCTTGCCGTAGATGGAGAGCGACTCTACACATTGGGCGATGGGTTATCATCCGAGTCCAATAAAGATGAATACATGTCCTGCTTTGACCGTGAATCGGGAAAGAGGATCTGGAGAACAAAAACAGGGCCTGCATGGAACCAAGGGCCAGACAATTGGCAGAGTTCGCGCAGCACACCAACGGTAGACGGCGATCGCGTTTACGTCATCACGCCATTTGGAAAATTGATTTGTCTTCATACCGATGGCAAGGAACTTTGGAAAATTGACTTAAAGAAAAAGTTTCAAGGTAAAAAAGCGGATAGCTGGGGCTATAGCGAATCAGTATTGATCGATGGCGACCACCTAATTTGCACGCCGGGCGGCACCAAGAACACGATGGTTGCTCTCGACAAAAAAACTGGCAAGCTAAAATGGTCTACGGTTCGCGATGACGATCGAGGGGCCGGGCACGCTTCAGTTGTGATCGCGAATGTCGGCGGGACTAAAGTCTACGTGCAAACCACGGGTAGCGGTGCCCTCGGCGTTCGTGCTTCCGATGGTGAACTGCTTTGGTCTTACGAGATCGATAGAACAACCGCCGTGATTCCGACCCCGATTGTGCGGGATGATCTCGTTTTCTTTTCCGCTGGATATAAAAGAGGTGGTGCACTGTTAAAGCAATCTGGTTCAGGTGGAAAAGTCAACATCGAGGAAATCTACGGACTCAAACCAAGCCTTGCAAATAAGCATGGCGGTATCATCCTCATGGGCGACTACTTGTTCGGCGACTCCGACGACAAAGGACTACCGTTTTGTGCCGACCTGATGACCGGAGAGATTAAGTGGAAATCAAGAGGCTCAGGTAAGAAATCAGCAAGCGTGATTGGAGCCGATGGTCACGTCTATGTCCGCTACAGCAATGGAGTCATGACTCTCGTCAAAGCGGACCCCAACTCGTTTCAAGAAGTAGCAAACTTCAAAGTCCCTGGAAGTGGAGATCGTCCCAGCTGGGCCCACCCTGTAATCGTCGGTGGTCGGCTCTATCTACGAGAGGATGACAAAATCCTCTGTTACTCAATTGAACGCTAATTAACTCTTGGACAACAGTCCGAGCATCTCCAAACTATTTAGACCCGAACTACGGCAATTGATGCTGGGGTTCGGGTTTTTCATTTAATAACATTGGAAGCCTAGATAAAAAATCGAACGCATTCTAACGCTTCGACTCTAGAATCTCGGGAACTAATCGATTATTAAATTGTTAATTCGCTCAGCAATCTCCTCAAATCCTCGCTATTCTTAGAAACAGTCTTCATACTGAAGCTGAGATTTCATACTGAGATTCAAGATTTTAAACTTAGATTTCAGATTTTTAAATTTCATACTGGCCCCGTGCAAATCTTTGCGATATTTCCAGTCAGCCAAAAACAAACAAGAACGCCCTTTCAGGATTCTGCTAACTAGCTGGTGTAGTGCAAGGTAATTTCGAGCGACGGTTTAGGCAAAACCGACTCCAGCTTGTTAAACAAATTGCTTACTAAAAATATTGATCGGGGCGAACTTGCGTGAAACATTTTATTGTCGGTAGACAAGGAGAGTTATGTGATTGCCGTCTGTTTTCAGTGTGGATCGCCTAAGTCAGGTCCGATGACTAAATGTGAGTTCTGTCAAAAGAAACCCGTGCACCATCGCGATCGGGTTGTTTCAATGGCACTTTCCAATGAATGTCTCAGTGAAAAAAATCTAAAAATTGGCAGTCAGTACATCAAAGAAAAAAAACGGCTCCCAAAGTTTCACAAAAAAGTTGCACTGAAAGCAGCTCAACTGATGGAGTCCTACATCGAAGTCGATGATGGACGAAACTCAGACTCGATTGATCTATCGTCTGCGTTCTTTCAGTTCGAATTCGATGCTGGAGAACAGGGGCGGCCTAAATTTGTGACCGTTCACTGCATCGGGAAACCAGCGAATTTATCAGACACTGAATTCAGTCAATTCCACAAGAAAAAAACTTACCACGCCCTCCAGTGGGAAGTCGGTAATGAAATTACGCAAGAACAGGTATCCGCCAATCAGGACGATGATGGAGACGTCTACATTTGGTATCGTTGGATAAGCAACAGTTGGCACGGCAAATTTGTTCCTAAGGCTGAATTTGAACAAATTAAAAGCGTGGAGCTGTAGAGCCGAGCAAGACGCTCGAACATCGTTGCTAAACTGAGCGCACACCTCTCGTGTTTCAGTCCCCGCTCAAGCACCGTGTAGCCCTAGAGGCAAGCAAGAACGAATAGTGTTGTTACCTATCTGCCTCTCCAATTTTGAGTGACCTAAACTTCAGCTGCCATTTCGCTCGGCGACCGAGACAGTTTCTAGACATTCTTTTTGAAAACGCCACTCAGGAGACCCGAATTGACGGTTACTTCCCTAGCAAATCGCTTCAAAATATCGTTTTGCCGCATTAATTTAACTTCAATTGAAAACCTGCCGCCAATAGGTTATCTCCGGATGATTTTTGCGGGATGGGCAACATGAAAACGTTCACCCTGTTAGAAAAGAATCTGATGAAAACTAAATTCTTCGCTTTTTTGTGCTTACTGAGCTTGGGATTCAACGCGAGCGTCGATGGTCAGTCAACCGATTGGCCTCAGTTTCGCGGGCCAGACGGCAACGGAGTGGTTAGCGAACTGAATTTCCCGGAAACGTGGAGCGAAAGCGAAAATGTCGCTTGGAGCGTCGATTTACCTGGCGGCGGCCTCTCGTCGCCCATTGTCTCGCAAGGTCGAATTTTTCTCACCACCGCCGTCGGAGCAAAGCCTCCGGTAAGCTTCATGGAGGGGGTAGGGGACATGCGTCCCAAAAAGCCTGACACGAAAGTTAAATTCAAGGTCGTTTCCTACAACCTCGAGGACGGAAAGCAGTTGTGGGAATCGACCATCGTCGAACAACAGCCCGAGTTTCCAATCCATGGCTCGAACTCGTACGCCACAGAATCTCCCGCGACCGATGGGAAACGCGTTTTTGTCTATTTTGCCGCAGTCGGAATCGTGACCGCGTTCGATATGGACGGAAAGGAAATTTGGCGTCAGGAGATTGGAGCCTATCCAACCGGCAACGGATTTGGAACGGGAAGTTCACTGACCATCGGAGACGGAAATGTTTTTGTTCAATGCGATAATGATGAGAAATCTTTTATCGTGGCGTTCGATGGAGCCACCGGGAAAATCCGTTGGCGCAAAGAGCGAGAAGGCCGGACGTCTTGGTCTACACCCTTATTTTGGAAAAACAAAAATCGCAATGAGCTAATCGCTTGCGGTTCTGGTTTTGTGCGATCTTATGACCCCAAAACTGGTGATGAACTTTGGAACATGACAGACGTTGGGATGTCGTTCAGTGCTTCTCCGGCTGCTGACGATCAAAAGATTTATTTTGGCAATAGCGGCCCACGAAGTAATGGGCCCTTGGTTGCCATCAACGACTCGATGTCTGGAACCAATGCTTTCGCAGCGGATTTGAAAACCGAGGGACTGGAGTGGATGGTAATGCAAGCTGGACCGGGCCTTGCTTCGCCTGTCGCGGTTAGCGGCAACATCTACATTCCCAGCCGTCAGAAACTGACCTGCTATTCTACGGCTGACGGTTCGGTCAGCTTCAAAGAAAGAACAAGCCTTGGCTCAATGGCCGCTTCCATGTGGGCTGCCGGCGATCGCATCTTCATGATGGATGAAACAGGGAAAACCGTTGTTCTCGAGGCAACTGACAACATGAAAGTAATCGCAACTAACCAAATTGCGGACGACCTGTTCTGGTCAACACCTGCAGTTGCCGGAAATTCATTGCTGATTCGCGGAGTCAAAAAACTTTACTGCATTCGCTAGTTACAATTCCTTCAACCGATTCATGGTCAGAGGCTCCTCTGTTGGGAGTCTCTGAACCGCCAACACCCCCAGATTGTTAATCCGCAGCGATTTTAAAAGTGACCCGTTAATTCCATGAAATACTACCAACACCACTTTGAAGACGTGAAGAGTTACCTCCATCATCGGCCACCCTATCTGTTGGTTGACCAAGTCGTTTCGGTGTCATCAACCGAGGTGGTAACTCAAAAGACCGTGACGGGTGAAGAGGGGTTTATAAAAGGGCACTTTCCCGGTGCTCCAATATTTCCCGGCGCGATGATGCACGAATTGACGACGCAATCCGCAGGCATCTTAATCGCTTCTTACTTCAATCCCATGGAAGAATTCAACACCGAGGATCCTTTTTTTAACGAGTATGCATTAGGCGTTCTCGTAAAAACCAAGCACGCCAGATACAAAGGATTTGCGAGGCCGGGCGATGTGCTAACTACAACCGTCTCGCTAAACGAACAAGTCAGCGAAGTATTTGACTTCTCTGCGGTCGTTAAAGTGGACGGAAAAACAATTATGAAGAATGGATTTCAGTTAATGAACATCAAGTCCTCGGTTCTTCAAGGAACCGAGTAACTCGTTTTTACACCTCACCCAAAACTCTGCTACCGATACAACCGATTAGGCCGCATGGCTTAGGTGGAGTTCAGCGTGGTCGGAATCACTTAGGATTGAGTCGGCTGTTTTTAACTCCTCTACGCTCGCATTGATTACCACAAGATATCTTCCAGCCTCAAGATGATCCTCGAACTTTAGAATATGCTTTTTTTCAATTCCCAATGCGCCGAGCCATCCCAAGACGCCACCAGCAGTCGCACCGGCAACCGCCCCTTCGACTCCACCTAAGAGAGTTGACGTTAGCGACCCAGCGACAACCAGAGGACCGGCACCCGGTATCCAAACTAACGCAGCACCGGCAAGTACGCCAAACAAACCACCCATCCAGGCCGTCCCCGTTGCAGTCTTTTTCGCGACATCGCAAGCAGTAACGAAACCGTGAATCTGTTTTTCGCACTGTAGGTCTTTGGCCAAAATTGAAATTTTATCGGCTGGAACCCCACCCTCGATCAATTGCCCAACTGCGGACTCAGCCTCTGATATCTTATTAAACGCTGCTACAGTTACCGGCTCGCTCATGGCGAAATTCCTTTAAAGCTTTAAATCAATTGGATAAATGTTCTTGCCGCACGATACTGAGTCATGAAACCAAACATACGGCTAGGGACTTTGACCGACACTACAAAAACTTCGATCGCTGCCACCTGACCTCAGTCTAACGAAATCTCTCGTCATCGTCACGTATCCGGAAATCAATTCTCACCCGCGACTTTTTCGGATTTCAAAAAAATGCCCTAAAGGATAGGGCCAAGAGTCGCCAAGGTGTTATTCCAAAGCCGAATCGAAAAGGACCACTCGTCCACCATTTCCTTGGTAACTTGCTGAGAATTTTCGAGGTACTGCTGCTGCCGCTGGCGAACGCAACCCGTCAATTCCTGATCATAAAACAGAATGTTATTTTCATAATTGAGTTCAAAACTTCGGCGATCCATATTTGCAGAACCAATCAAAGTAACCTCTCCATCAAGCGTTAACGACTTGGTGTGCAAGACTCCATGCTGATATTCATAAATCTCCACTCCTGCGTCCAGCAATTCCTGGTAATAACTGCGACTTGCCGCGGCAACAATGAACGAATCGTTTCTTGCTGGAAAAATAATCTTCGTTTTCACGCCTCGCCAGGCAGCAGCACAAAGCGCATTTTGAATCGATGAATCCGGAACATAATAAGGCGTTGTTATGGTCAACTCATGACGAGCTGCGAAAAACAACGACTCAAACATTTCTGACATCGCAGAGTTTCGAGCCGTCGGTCCTGTACCAATAACCTGAGCCGGAAACCCAGACCTTGGGGCGGGCACCGACTCTCGCAAGTAATGCGTCAAATCCTCGTCGACGCTACTCATCCAGTCACCAACAAACAACTGCTGATTCTGTCGCACGATTGGCCCCTCGAATCGGAGCACCGCATCCACCCACGGAGCATATTTTGCCTTTACCAAAAACTCGGCATCGGCACAGTTTTGACTACCGCAATACGTAATCTCACCATCAATCACCACAATTTTCCGGTGATTACGCAGATCCAAGCGCCCAACGAGTGGACGAATCAATAAACTTCCAATCGGCAACGCCGTGGCGACATTCACTCCGGCGGAAACCATCCGCTCCCAATTCTCCGAACGAATCATTGATCTCGAACCAAGGTCATCGACGATCGCTCGACAGGTCACCCCGCGTCCCGCAGCGCGAATTAAAGCTTCAACCATTCGCAAGCCGTTGTTATCCGGAAGCCAGATATAAAACAAAACATGTACGTGGTCAGTCGCTTTATCGATATCCGCAACCATTGCATCAATCACAGTATTGGAATCTTTGAGCAACGCCGCCGTGTTTCCACCCAGCGGTGCAAATCCGCTAATCGATTCGCCAGTATTAAACAGGTGCTGATACTGATCAGGAATAATCGGGATAGCATTCTCTGAATCAGTCGCAACTATTTCTGCTAACGGGGGAATTTTTGAAAGAATTTTATGAATTCTAGCAACGCGACGATGACCGATGTTCACCTCACCAAAAAAGAGATAGGCGGCCATTCCCAAACCAGGGACCGAAACGATGACTGCCACCCAAGCGATCCGTGAAGCCGGATCGCGGTGAGCCCGCGTCATCACTCTGAGAACCAAACACACCTCTGCCAACAAATGCAGAGCAATCCCAATCATCGTCAGGTGAGCTATTGTCATCGATATTCAACCATCTTTCGTGCATTGGCGGTCAGTCGCCAACGTCTTAAAAAACATCCCCAAAAAAACATCCCCAAGTCGATTTCTAAAAAATCAAAGTTGGGATTTATCGGGAACGACAATCAATAAGTCTGCCGCAGCTCGCTGGGCCGCGGTGGTCATTGGTTCCACTTTTAAATCTTCTGTTACCTTACCGTCTCGACGAGTCACCCAATTGACCTTTCCCTTGGCCGTTAGCTCCAGTTGCCAACTGTTCCCCGGTGCAATGTCGTTTTTGATACTCGCAGCGACCGCTTCCGCCAATTCCTGACTGTCAACCAACAGCCCCATTTCAGTGTTCAGATTGACCGAACGAGGGTCAACGTTAAACGACCCGACAAACGTATAGCGACCGTCGAACACCATCGTTTTAGCGTGCAATCCAAATTTAGTATCGTATTTCTTTAACAAAGCCGGACTGAAAAGTGCTTCTTCTGAGTGGTCGTCCGGTCGCATCTCGAAAAGTTCGGCACCTGCTTTTATCATTTCCTTCCGCTGCTTTCGATAACCGACAAATGCAGATAAATGGTTATCTGATGCCATGGAATTGGTCGACAGCACGACCTTCACCCCTCTCTGGTTTGCAGCCCGCAATGCATCAAAACCACCATCGAGCAAAATCAAATACGCACTCTGAATATAGACTTCGCTTTCGGATCGATTCATGATCTTCAAGAGTGTCTTTCCCGTTTGATCGAAGCCCAGTCGATGCTTAGGTTGCCCCTTGATCGGTGGGACGGCATCAATCAGTAGCCGTGCCTTGCCCCAGTACAGCTGGTTCTTTACTGCCTCCCAGGCCGTTTCAAAATTTGCAGGCAGATCAAAAAAACCGTTCGGATAGTGATCTCGATCCGTCGAAAACTCTACTAGCTCATCCCAAGCTTTGCGAGACTCTTTGGAATTAGGGACAGATGAAATAACATCCTCGATCGGAACCGTCCAGTCACTATTCCAATATTGATCAAACCCGACAGCAGTTGATTCCACCACGGGCCCGACCGCCAGTAGGTCACGACACCGAAAGCAGAAAGGCCCGATATATTCAAAATATTCATTGCCGATGTTTCGGCCGCCGACGATCGAATAACTACCATCAACTATAAATACCTTGTTGTGCATGCGGCGATTGAGAACCTTCAAATCCGAGGCATAGTCTAGCCATCGCATCACCAACGACTTCCCTTTGGGGCCGAACGGTTTGTAGAGACGAACCGAAACATTGGGGTGAGCTCCGAACGTCGCCAGATATCGCGGATTGGATTCCGTCATAGAGTCGTCAACCAAAACTCGTACGCGTACACCACGATCAGCTGCAGCAATAAGCCGCTGCATCATTATCTTCCCGGCTTCATCGTTCTTCCACAAAAAATATTGAGCATCAATGCTCGACTCTGCGGCATCGGCTAACCGTGTTCGCCAAGCAAACGCCTGATCGCCGCGGTCGAGCAACAAAAAACCTGATTCGCCCGATTGGTTTTCCGCAGCCAAATTAGCGGTTGCTCCCAGCAACGACCGGGCTGCCGGCTTTACAGATTCAACCACGGGCTTTTCGACAGAACTGGTCTCAATTGACTTGCGGCAACTCACAACCAAAAGTAGACCAATCGCGGTCAATACCGTTGCTCGAAACACACCAATTCTTAATCTCGGAAGTCGCATCTAACGACTTTCCTCAATGGCCGCTTCCAGCCCAACCTGTCCAATCCTGCGAATTTGGAATGCAGCGACAACTTGAATGATTCCACCGAGTAACGACAAACCGCCGAGTACCATTAAATATACTTTCGCGGTTCCCAGTGGATCCATGATTAAAATCAGGCCAACCATTAGGGCCAAAATTCCACCGACTATCATCGCCCATTCTCCATTCAATTCCTTGCGAACTTGAAAACCGGTGTAAACCCCCAAGGCTCCGAAAGAAATTGCCATAAAGGCCACAACATACGCTAGAACTTTTACCGCAATCGCTGCACCTGCAAGCGGGTGAGCAAAAACGAAAGCTCCGGTAACAATTTCCAACAAACCCATGATCAAACCACATCCCCATCCCGGCATGTACTTCCGACCAAGAATTGATTTGGCAGTACTGAACAAACCATCAACAAGAAAATACGCCCCTAAGAACTGAACTAGAAACTTTCCGGCAATTATAGGTTTGAAAAGAAACAAGCCCCCTAAAATGGCAAGCCCGATTCCCCTTAATAAAATTAAGAACCATGCGTTGGAGCAAAACTCTTGAAAAGGATTCTTAGCTTCTGACATTATTTTCTCCATGCATTTTTTGCATCCTAGACTGCTAGAACACGTTGGCTAGTACGCAGATCGAAATTGCAGGCTATCACATTTTAAGTGGCCTCGAAACCTTGAGAGCAGATTTGAATTGGCGACCTCTAACAGGATTCGACAATGCTCAGGAGAACCCGCTTAACCGAAACAGCAATCACTTAAACTCCACTCATTCTTATGATTGAACGAACCTCTCAAATTAGAAATCGACCTACTGCGTAACTCGCTAAAAAACCAGGAAGCAAACCTCTTTAAATTCTCGCCAACGAAACTTTCAATCTTCGTAATTGAATCTGGCATTTCGTGAGTACAGCCGTTTGAAATTAGCAACGCTCGCGTTTTTGACCTCAACCATTCTGACTTAATCACCTTGCTACTGTTCGCTAGTCGCGACGTAGATCGCGAATTCGAGAAACTCCAAATGAGGACACGATTTCTTTCCGACAAAAGGGCACGCTTCAACTTCATAATCTACGACTCGAAATAAGCGTCCCACTAGCTTTTACACTCGATCACCACCTGTTAAGGGGGTGCTAATGCCAGTGCCTCAGAACTAGACGGTGCCAGCACTAAAGCGCTAAGATCATAGATTATCGATTTTTCTCCCCA
>Ga0214479_100115_pt1 | contig 48670 bp, 37 predicted proteins | sample M1_20Mar14CPVII9_5_FD_165054 | JGI IMG/M metagenome (GOLD analysis project Ga0214479, IMG submission 165054) | Marine eukaryotic communities from Monterey Bay, California, United States - M1_20Mar14CPVII9sort6BwellE14 | ecosystem: Environmental > Aquatic > Marine > Unclassified | place: USA... | reverse complement strand
ATTATCCCTTGTTAGTGAAGGCAGTGCTAGGTGGAAGAAAAGGAAGAAGAAACATTAAGTGCTAACACTTGTTCGTCCGCAGAGACCTAATCCGCCGGGAGACCGGTAAGGACAGTGAAAAATACTGGTGTGGCTGAGGCCGCAAATGTTTTCGAGCATTTCAAGACGCTAGTACATGTCTGCCATAGTCTATAGTTGGTAACTTCTTATGTAATATTCTAATATTCCAATATTAATTGTTTTGCTACCAGCAGTCGATATCTTATCACAACAATCCATCGTCGAGTATATAGCACATGCCGTTAACATTATCATCTAATTATCATTATCAGTAGGTACACAATATTATGATGACTATTGATGCAATCCTACTTCATCGTATCCGCCGTTGCCACCTATAATATCATATCTAATACGATGGGTTTATTTCAATACTTCGAATACCTCCTAGGGGGTATCAATCGTTATCATCATATTTACTGCAATCCCAAATAAATTGAGTACTCGTTACGACAATAACTCCGTAAAGACCATGTTGTATTCTTATCTCATCACTAGTAGCTTTACTACTTCCTCTACATAGCTTCTTTCTCCTTCAACTTGCTCACTTTGGAAAACCTGTGCCGACCAGAATAGATATTGGCAATTTCTTCGAAGCTTAGATCTGATGTTATTGGCACATCTTTAAAAAATGCACTCAAACCATATTTTTCTGTTTTTTGACACAACCATCTGGCAACTTCCATTTGCTGAGCCCGAGCATCTGCAGCAGAAGCATCTAAATCGGTTGTTGTTTTTGTTTTCATATGTTCAAACACAGCTTTTGCCTTTTCGCTATTTCGGACTGAGTATGCTGCTGCGTTCTCCATACAAGCGTTCTGTTTTTTAGATGATCCGCCTGTTTCTTCTGTATCATCACCCTCATTAACATCTCTACTATCACCCGATTCAGTTGGCATATTATTAGTGCGCTAAGTATATTTTGTGTAATTATTGGAATGTTTGTATGTGATGTGTTAATTGATTATTGAGGGGTGTTAGTAACCTAACTTGCTCGGGTATATTTGGTATATGGTATGATTCTATATGTAGACAGTGTTATAATATACTTATGATCGTAAAGGGCTTTGTTTTATTGTTTTCATATAGAAGTGTGTACATAGGGATCGTTCTTAATCGTTCTCATGGGTGAGGTGCGTAGTATTTTTTGAGATAGCCACGATATCCAGTAACCTTAATCCACGGTATACGACAGATTGATAAGTAGATAAAAGGATTCGCGGGTTATATATTGTATATATATTGTATTTCTATATTGCAATGGGGCCGATTTATGTAGTTATTTGCTTAGTTAGCCGTGATATTCTTTTGATGAAAAAAGATACCGTTTGCTCTCCAAAAATTGTCCCTGATTTTCTGGGGAGGTTTCCTCCTGTCTTGTGGGGGTACAGTAAGTCACGAGATTTGGGAGGGGGGTATAACTCAATTCCTTAGTAGGTACACTAAGTAAACTGCGGAAGGGGGTATAGATTCTACGCTAGGCTCACCTTGAGGAGGGGGGGTATAGTAAAATCTGGGGGGTATACTTCGAGGTGACTTACTGTACTTACAAGTAAGTGCTGCGCTCCAGACATGGCATGCCCTAATATAAAAAGCTTTGTTATTTGAGGAGGTGCCATCGGTGGCCAAAACAGTGTCCTTGGTGAAGAAAGAGATCACACCTAGAGTAGTGAGTAGGTAGTTGATTGATGTAAAAGATAAGATTGTTTTCGAGAATGCCAGTTTTATCGCCATAGAGTCACACTGACACGTGTAATATCACAATAATCGCGTGAAGAGACCTAGCCAGCCATGTCTGATTTACATCGTCCATCATCGTATGATTCCCGTGATAAACTGCCTGCCGGCTCGGCCTTGATGTATTGAAGGTTCCGCTACTGTTTTGGACTCTACTCATCAAGGGCTTTCCAATGATGTACAACCAACTTTCAACTCCATGTAGAAGTCAGGATGTAACAAGCTTGCTAGGCCAACCATACACATCGGTGGTTGGAAGAAAAGACGAACTAATTATGCTAGGAAACAGTTAGATCTTGGGTTGCTGACTGGTCCTAACAAAGGAAAAAAGACAGCTTATCAGAAGTCATTGAAAATGACAGATCCTAAGGATGCTACAGCTCAAGGACAGGGTTTTATGTCACTATTTAATGTCAATGATCATACATTGATTGATGATACAATTGATTTTCTTGAACATCGTCGTGAAGATCCCAAAGATGATTCTCTCAGGGTACCACATCATCTCAACCCTTTTTGGGGTACTTGAATGGAAATAGATCAATGAGATTAGCATGTAGGATTGTGGATTCAACCATGGCTTTATCAATTAAAAAATTTGATTGTGGTATTGGTTTGGAGGCTGAGGTTATGTCTATGTTCGATATGTCCCATGAAGATTTGGATCGTCATGTGGATAGTAATATGCATGCCTGGCACCAAAATCTAAAGAGAACATCAAAGAAGTATAAATTGACAGCTAATCTCCGCAAGTACATTCTTCATATGTTCAAGGACCGCCTAATGCATCTGTATACACAAATTTATGACTATGACGGTCACTGTGCTGCCATGCCTATTAAGATTGAGGGGGATGTATATTGGGCTGATTTTGGGGTGGTAAGTTAATTAATGTGATTCTTCCAACTTATTCAATCCTATTCACTCCACTCACTATATCTTCTTCTTTCATATATACAAAGGGCGGAAGTAGTATTCGTGAAGATGAGGTATATGTTCGTGATGATGAGTTAGACGCCATGGTCCTTAAACTGTGGAAAGTGGATTGTCCAGGAATGTCAAACATGCATTATGGCAGCCAAGATAACAACGTGCGTCCAAAGAAACTAGACCCCAACTTGTTCTTCTCTACTGCATTTGGAATCTACTTCAATACAAATTATGACACTAGTAATAGGTGTGGTGAGAACAATATCAAGAACAAGAAGGATCTAGAATCCGGTCAATATGATCCTGCTGCCATTACTGTTAACGGACGTTCACGAGTAATGAGGCAAATCTATGCATCAGATAATACTCGGGACGATGGATTGGGTTACCTCATAGTTAGTCTTCCATTAGCAAAAGCCAAATCAAGTGTTGCCGCCTCTGATTCGAAAGTTGCCGCCAGCAAGACAAAGAAGACCAAACTGGTAAACGAGCTAAGACGAAAGTCGTATCCCGAGACACAAGTTCGGACGAAGAAGTAAAAGAACCAAGTCAAGATGCATCAAAAGAAGAAGCCGAAGGAAGTCAGCGCTGGAGAGTGAGTTTGCATCAAGCTAATAACACACTCTTCTACAATCTGACTGGTAATCGAGTTACTGGGGATGGAGTAGATATTCTCAAGACGGAGAATTACAAGTCTTGCCGGGAACATCGGCACCTACAACGAGAGGGGAAACAAGAGCTTGACTTGTTTGCGGCGATTAAAGGAGATATGGACTTGAGACAGGAGGATATGACGGAAGTGGTGGATAAGAAGAAAGGCGGCATACCTCAAGGGCAGTGTGATGTTGATCATTGCCTTCACCGCTCACATTTCATCTGTCATGGAGTGTTTTTGTGCTTCAATATGAGCCACACTGCCAACACTTGCAACTCGATCACTAGGCGTTGGGCTGGTGATTGGTGCTTTGGCTGTGGAACTCGTAAGTACACTAATGGAAAGTAGAGAATGTGGGGTTGTTAGAGATTTGGGGGTAGGGATTTTTTATGTGGAGTGGTGGTAGTTGTATGTTTGTGACGAGAATATTGGAGAGCGTATATCATATTGATGGAAATGATGATACAGAGGTGGGAAACACAAACAATATAATTATATCATAAATAAGGTAAACATTACTTTCTAATGTTATATGTGCAGATATCGGGAAAAGTGTGCATATCATGTGCACTTCCTTTTCATACTTCCACGTCACGAGCCAATGGAATCTAGAGAAGGTGTAAGAGGGATTTAGCACCACCAATTGAAAGAGTGTAAAATAAACAAATCATTACTAGTATAGATTTCCGTAGGGATTTAATGGGTGGGAAGATGTTTACAACGCTGGATCAATTCTTCAAGAACCACAAGCTGACCAGTATTGATTTCTCTCGATGTATTTTTGGCAATGAGGATTGCCGTCAACTTGCTTTAGCACTTGGTAGCAGCACAAGCAAATCTTTGACTAAGATGGAACTAAAACATTGTGGTATTACTGATGAGGGAATGGTTGAAATCATTACATCATTGAGTATGCATCCCAACATAGAAAAACTTGAATTGGAAGGAAATCATTTACGGACAAATGGATGCATAGCTTTGTCAACTCTATTACAAAACAGTGCTACTCATTTGCAAATTGCAAACACTCGATCTCTCACAGGTTGAAATCAACGATCAGGGGATAGATATTTTAGTACCTGCATTGAAGAAGTGTGATCACTTGCATTTTCTAAGTCTCGAGAATGACTCGATTACATCAAAAGGATTGCAAAAACTTACAGCCTTATTGGTTTCACCCAAATCAAACTTCAAAGGTCTTTACATTGCAGGGAATAGTATTGATGATGAAGTAGTGACTGCTTTTACAAGTGCACTGGTAAATAATCACAAGTTGGAAACATTGAACATACGAAACTATAACAATCCATATCTAATTCCATTACTGATGAAGGGTGGAAGGCATTCTCGAAATTACTTTGTGACACACATCATGTGTCAACTCGACCTATCTATCAAATCACACCCTTGAACATTTAGGGACTATATCAGATGTAAATCCACTAAAACCATTACTTGACTTGAACAAAAGAAGGGATAAGAAAGAAGTTGCGATGATCAAGATTCTACATTACCATAATAATTTCGATATGACGCCGTTCTTTGAATGGGAGTTCAAAGTCTTGCCTCTCATGATGAATTGGTTTGTAAGGGCCTGGGGAATCGTTCCTAGGAACGTAGAACCCAATATCGGTCCAAGGAAACTGTCATCCATATACCAATTTGTCAGAGGCATGCCAGTGTTGTATGTAGAGACTTGTCTCAAGAAAGAACTGGACGATATCAAAGCCGAGTTATCACAAATGGAAGGAGAATCTAATGAGCAGAGGCAACAACTTGAACGTCGGAAGATAAGTATTATGGAAAGACTTGGGTCACAGCGTAGTAGTATGAGCTGAGATGTATGTGAGCATTAACTGGCTGATGCATGATTATGTCATGTTTATTTATGTTGTACAAAGCGTATAAAAAGTAAAAGAACAAGTATCTACTGTTATTCATATATCTACTCAAGTCGTATTGCTTGGGGATGTATTATCTCTTACTCTACTTCAACGGCTGAAACATCATCGACCCAATACTCAACACCACCTCCAGGCCCCTCAACATATAGCATAGCACTAGCAATCTCTCCAGGAACGTCGATCGTAGCATATCCCTCAAAGTATGTCCAAGTACTATTATTAATAATCCCATGTTCATGTCCATTATGCTCTCCTGGAAGATAGTGCCTGTTTTCATTATTATCCGTGATACGAAATGTCACCTTGATATGATCACTTTCAACATCTCCCTTTATCTTGGCATAGCAAGATACAAGATACTTGGCACCTTGCTTCACTTTTCCTACATCGATCGTTTGCTCCACTCCATTCCATGTCGATGACCTATCAGTTAGGAGGACTGAATTGCGTCCTGAGTATACATTCGTCGAGTCTATCTCAAACGAACCCTTGTTCATGTACCAGTTTGACAAGCCATCTTCAAAGTCTCCATTAACTATGAGGTCTTTCCCTTGAGCCTCGGGTGTATCCTCCTTGTTGTCCTCCTCCTCTTTGGTATCATCCTCTTCATTGGAAGTTTCGTCTTTGGTCTTGGGTGCCTTGGTAGTATCGTCTTCTTCCTCATCAACCTCCACTGACTCGTTCTTGGTTTCCTCTTTTGATTCACTATCTTTTACAAATGTTTTGAATGATACCTGAGCATCCGAGAGTAGAAGATTGTGTAAGTTACATGCTAGTTAAAGATCGAGAAGTCACAAGCGTAAAGACCTACTTATCACTTACCTCAGACTCCTCAGTTTCAGGCTTTACCTCATTTTCATTCTCATTACCAACATCACCAAGTTTAAAATCCAATCCATCCAAATAGATATATCCCTTACCACCATTACTTTCACTTTCAATACTAATATCATTATATGTCATACCATCTTTATTCACTAAACAATCATTTGATTTAATACTCTTTGTATATTTCCAATTTGACCATCCACCTGTTTTATTGAATCGTATACTATCTACTTGTATTCCATTTAGTTTGATTAGATATTGACGATGATGTTTTGATCCGTTACTGTAACGAAATCTGAATATACATTGTACTTTCTCTGCATCTGTATTTGATGCTGAACGACCTGCATTAACCTTATGAAAAACAACGACACTATTCTCATCTTTCATATTAAGATATGCATCACCCATACCTTGTACCAACACTACCGAATCGGATAGTACGACACCATCTTCTTCCTTAACTTCATAAAATCTATTAATTGGTAGTTCTTTATCATTTGATTTGGGTATAACTATTAAAAACATTGTAACTAATACTCCAGCAATTGCAAGTGTGGTTAGTATAACTGATGTAATGATGCAATACTTTCTCTTCTTCCTATTTGTATATCCTGTGCTTGTAGAATCATACAAATGTACACGATTTATAACCTCCTCCTCCTCCTCTTGATGATGATTACGTTCAGTATAGTCAGTAAAACGACCCTTGGAATTAAAACTCGGTGTATTAATAAAGTCTGACGTTATACCATCATATGATGATGATAATCTAGATATCTGTGAATTACGATCAACTTCATATTCGAATACATTCGATCCATCTTCATCATCTGGTATGAATGATGATTCGTATGAATCTATAAAGTTTGTATATTGTTCTACGTCATTATCGGTATTTACTCCTCCTTCCTGCATAGAATCTTCTATACCATGCCGATTAGTGTCATTAGAGATGGGTGTGAATGTCATGGTCTCTTCCTCAGACTGATGATTGTTAGTACTACTAGAACTACCCCATACATTCTGTTCTAACTCCATCACAGCCAGTTGATTAAACAATTGTCGTGGTGGTGATAATGAGAATACTGATGATTGTAGTAACTTCTTACTGGATGCATAGGATGTTGTTGGTAGATCGATTGTATCTGATTGATATAATTGTCCATTACTGTTACTTGTATTGTTTGATTGTTGTCGACGTTGTTCTAATAGATGATCGATACGAGATGATGATGATGTGTTCTCTTCTTTGGATGAAGTTTGTTGCCCTTGACCATTATTGTTGTAGTTTACCTCTTCCCATTTGTATGTACCACTCATCGTTAAATTGTTATATATCGAGTTCTAATGATTTGGATCTGTTTAGTTATTTACAATGCAAAGATACTCATCACGTATATATTATTTGATGTTAGTTTGAGTTATTGTAGATATAGCTCCTTTTCTCACCAATCTACTATACTTTGGCAGTAAAGGAGGAAATATTGCAAAGGCAGTATACTTATACTGCTCTCAACCGCTACATCATATAAGCGGCCACGGCCCTAAAATACCGGGTCAGTTCCTACGTAGGAAAATTATGTAGCACATTTTGGGTTTACGTCGAGGATACCGCCATACAACTACATGATAGAATGAGCCCTCATTGCACAATATTGGCGAGGACTATCAGCCTAATATTGCAGAAGGCTTCTCTACTACATATTTGTAGTTCATATGCCGAGCGGCGCGGTGTTTAAAGGACTATCAAAATTTTACTTAGTAAGCTACTTAGTAGATTTTTCAGATACTTTATAACTTTTTAACTAACAACAATTGCAAAACGATAATACCATATTCGGAATCAGCATGCAATTCTACGTCGGATACGATGTCTCCGCATCTATAATTCGACGATTGGAAGACCTTCATTTTTCAGATTTGCTAGTGATTTTGCCTCATTTTTACTACAAGCAAACCCAAAAAATGCCGGTATCTTTGGCCCGTGGGTGCTTATTAGGCTAGGCATGACGCGAGGATGGCAATTATCAAGCCTTTGGCGAAGTATAAGCGGTACTGTATCTTTGCTCTTTCACTTCTCTGATCTCTGTTAACTGTTATCTCACAACACTATCATCTTTGCAGCTAGGGTTGTACCTTTGCTTAGACCTCTCAACCGCAGTGGCATATATGAATGCATAAGATATGAGTAGCTCATTCTTCGTATCGACGAACTTGCTTGAAAAATTAACAAATGCAACAATAACACCAACAACATGCGGTGGCGAGCCCATCGCCCCCAACAATCAACAACAACCATCAGTATCATCGCCAACACAAGAAGTTAAAGAACAAACCATAGACAGGAATAACTCTACCGACAGTTCATCCGAAGAATCATTCTACTCTTCCCCAAGTCTTGATGCAATGACAATCACTCCTACTACAGGAGATCATGAACGACAATATTCATCACAATCACGACGTTCCTCCTCCTCTTCATCAATCTATGGATATGGAGATGATATACCAAGTCGTGTCGCCGAGGCAATGAAGATTGATAATATTATATCATCAATTACATCCAATAAGACGGTTATAAAGAAACGTGTTATGAATGATATGTCTCGATTGAGTGGTATCAAGTCAAAGAAGGAATAGAGATAGTGAGAGAATTAGAATGTGTATCCTTAGCGATATCCCCTTTAAACCTAGAAAATGAGAGTATTCAACATATCTTTGATGATTCATTTACAGCTTTACATATCCTACTTCTACACAACTTCTTTAAATCCACACTCAACACCCTTCTCTTAAACCAAGACTAGAGCTAGCTCTCATCACTACTCTCTTCCTCCTCCTCATTATCATCATCGCCTTCTTCTTCATAATCTTCTCCAGAGTCAGAGTAGTTGCTAACCGAGGCAGATTCAACTTCTAATTCCTCATCCGACTCGTCCTCCCCACTCTCATCTACCTCATGGTCATCTTCTTCGTCCTCATCAGCCGAGTCTTCAGTGAAGTCTTCGGAGTAGTCGTTAGCCGTGTCTGACTCGTGTTCAGAATCTCTCTCTAACAACTCGTCTTCCTCTAGACCGAACTCAGCTGTTTATAGAAAGTATGAGAATAGGAGAAGAGATGGTTAGAGAAGGTTGAGTAATGATTGAAACTTGATAGACTGCGAGACTAACCTTCATCATCATTGGTATCTTCACTATCATTATCATCATCTTCTTCTTCCTCGTCGTCACTACCTTCAGAACCGTCATCTATATCTTCCATATCTTCATCCTTGCTCCAGACATCAGTATATTTACTCCCAAGTAATTCAAGATCAAGTGCATTTAGAATAGCTTTAGCGAGTAGAGAGAAAGAAGTAACAAGGTATCAGTACATATCAAGTCTTAGCTTTTCAACACAAAAGCACATATTACTACTCACTTTCATCCATACTAAAGTACTTATAATTGGCCAACCCTCCAATGAATGTTACACCGTCCTCCTTCTCAGCCATTTCTTTGTATCGGTTATACAATTCAATGTTTCGTTGTTGCTTCTCAACACTTTGTACTGGATAGTAGGGTTCACCCTCATCGGTATCTAGTTCAATAAAGTATACACTTGCATCAGAAGCTTCTTGATCTGATATGTCCTTATACTCGACAATACGCGTAAAGTCATCTTCAGTAGATAGTTCTTCATCACGATTCACTACTGCTACGGTGACATCTTGGTCCTTCCCTTCCATACTGCCCTCTTGATATACCCGATCAAATGATACCGATTTGTATTCAAGCTTTGGCCAATTAAAATCTTCAAAGTACAAATCGATCGGGCCAGCATAGTACAAACGTTGACACTTAAGTTGATCCTTAACATCAAAGTAGTTTGTATTGGTAACAATTGTAATCTTATCATTGTCCAACATGTTATTGAATAGATCTGTATATCCATCTTGAGGGATGTATCCTTCCTCCTTGGTTAGCTTGACTTGTTCATTAGTCTCTTGAGTAGGTTCAGATACGTCAGTGCTACCGAATAGTAACCTTGAGATACGACTTTTAGATTCTTCTGTAGATGTATCTAATCGTTTACTATCAAACATTTCACTAACCGTATCAACATTCAATGGAACTTGTACATTCTTCTTATTTACCAAGTCAAGTATCTTATGTTCATAAGGTATCCAAGTAGCAAACTGTTGTACATATTCCCATACTCTTTCATTATCTGTATTTAACAAGTGTGCACTACCATAGGCATTCACTCGAATACCAGTTGAATCGTCTACATAATCATACAAGTTACCACCAATATGATTACGCTTCTCAATAATTAGAGACGATTGATCATACCTGGTTGCATACTGTTCAGCAATAATAGCTCCCGAAAGACCAGAGCCGACAATGCAATTATCATATTCATATAATAATGGATCATCAACTTCATCATTTGAATTCACTTCTTCATTATCATCAACGTATGTATATTCATTATGTTGAGTATATTCATCTACATATGTATATTCATTGGTATTGCTACTGCCTACTTGTAGTTGTTGTAACTTACGACGACGCAAGTTTGATTCATATTGATTCCTTCTATGATCAATCTTATTTGAATAACTCTTTGTGATTACTACACCTTCATAACATATCAGTATGCATACAACTAGGGTTGATACTGGACCAATAAGACGACGAGTGAACATTGCACGACGAATTGAGATTGTAGGTATCATATTCTTTATTTTCTCATTCTTGGACGAAGAGAAGAAGAATGATGAGCTACCCTTGGAGCTGCCGATGGTAATACCTGTACCGCTGGCGTTGCGTCGACGTGTAGGTGTTGATGGATGAATCATCATCATTTTGATTTAAAGACAATGATGTTGGGAGATACGATCATGATGGAGGATACAGCGTATCTATCTAGCGCCTCCCTAAGCACAAGCTTACAATAGGGCACTACATGGCTCTTGAGGAACTGCCTTTGCAATTAATATAGGCAGAAGATGATACTCGAGTAGTGGTGCTTAATCGCCGCCAAGTTGAGCGAGTTGCTATTGAACTGCTTTCAATTTAACCCACTAAATCGAGATAATGACCCCGGACGAGAAAATATGGGGCAGTGCAAGATGTGACAGAGTTGTTGTCTGATGTTCGTAAGGATTGTATTATGCCGCCCATTGGTTTTGCTGTTCATATAACTGTCTCCTAGAGTACCACACCTCTATCATACGCTATTGCCAATCACTTTAACGCGACTGCTGCATAAAGAGTAGAGCCCTTATCTTATCATTATCATACACTTCATTCTTTATATTCATCAATTGTTGCAATTCGACAACGACAACGACGGACCGACGACGACGACGAGACTAGACTAAGACCCATAAAATACACCATAAAAGATATGCAACCATCAACAACGAACATGGGCTACTCAACTCCAACAAAGAATACTACAACTATCAACCATATCAATCATCCATTGATACGAAAGTCATCTACGGCATCAACAGTAGACTGTCTAACTTCTACTCCCTCATTTACTACACTTTACAATAATGACGAACATGAGACAGAAGAGAGGAAGAAGAAGATTACAGTTGATGATAATGGGAGTGTCTTCATCCCTGACTTATCTGCTAATGCTACTAATGAGAAGATGGTGATTAGTATTGATGATATACCCGACTTGCCATTTGATATGATGTCATTTTCATCGTCGACGATACCTTTGCAACAGCTTGACGATAGCATACCAGAATCTGATACCGCTATCGATACATCATCTACCGATCCATCAACAACTGCCGATACAACTATACTTCAGCCAGGATCATCCCATTTACTAAAATCAACAACAAATAACAATACAATATCATCAACTGAAATACAAGAAAGGAATGAAGCACGACGGAGGATACGATTATCATTATGCCAAAGTCCATTTAGTAGTGCGGCTATAATAACACAATGTTTAATAGGGATGGTACTGCTGACATCGTCTTTGGGAGTGGATGAGGCATAGTGTTGACATATGTACGTTCATGTAACATAGATGAAGATAGATAGCACAGACGAGAGGGTTTATCCTCTTGAGAGTGTGACTTTTGACGCAAAACAACGGATACATGAACTCAGAAAGATAGCGTGGAGCTAACAACCTTAAAGGAGGATTATAATACTGCTTAAAGTTCTATTCTTCACAATATCCTTGTTGTCCTTGTGTGGTATGTTGCTTGGTGTACATGCTGATATTGTAGGCAACTAGTGTATCTTATTCTCAAGCTATGATATTAGACGGAAGATAGCCGATGTATATCCATAGAAGTTACAAATAGACTTTTTATCACGCTTTAAGTTAGAGGTTTTGTGGGTTTAATGCCAGATATTCTCATCCTACTCATCTATCCCAAAATTAGAGGTATTCCACAATTCTCTATGTGTATCCATCATCCTCCCCACGCGTCACACATCATGTATTCTAGTTCTAATAAGATATTCTACGTCTACACTTGCCCTCTAGAATATCCTAAATAATGATGCCGATCAACAATACTCATCTATCTTAGGACATCAGTTTGACATACCCACTAAAGTTTTACAACATTTGATATCGTTATGACGAAGTTACGCCCTGTGCCGATGATACTGTTGATGAAGAAGTAACCACCGACTCATTTGATACTGTTCCTTTTGTACTAGTAGTTGATTGTATAACACTATCATCTAACTTTGAGCATGTTATATCCTTGCACGTCTGTTTAATAGCACAGTTAAGCCCGTCAAATAACTTTTCTATACATTCTTGCTTGCACTTTGTATGCACACATTCCGATACGTCGTGACAATATGTCCCATTAAGTTTATCACATGTAATTGGTACTGTATAATCTAATCCAGTTAACATGCATTTGGCACAGTCGAGATTATCTCCTGATTTATACATGCAATTTGCTAATTCTTCGGCTTTTTTATTACATGCAATTTGTTCATTATTTGTGAGATAGGATATACTTGTTTGTATTATATCGGGTTGTCGGAGATTATGTGCAGTTGTAGTAGTGATGTAACAGGTTATTAATAATAATATTGCTGCCATCGTGACGGTTGTTAGGAGGGCAAACTTGACCATAGTTTTGTTGTGGATTATCAGCTTTTACTTTTATGTAGACTAGTAGACTCACAACGATTGACGCGTGGTAGTATTGAAATTAGCCAACTTGGATCTCGTCAACTAAGTCCAAAACCTAATGCGGATAAACCTACTATCGTCCCTGTACTCTTTTTGCAATTGCCATCGTCGGCGTCTATTAGCAGACATAAAGAGCCTGCTACTGCTCCGGCGGCGCGGGCGAGGCGGGAGATAATAATAAAGGGGAGGTATCTTTTTGGTATCCTAAAAGAGAGAGCTTTTGTAGTTTTACATGGTGTAGTATTACACACCACACTTGGCACGATGCATCCGATGTCTCGAATTATACTGTAGTAAAAATAGTAGGTGCAGTTTAGTGCCCAGATCTTTGGCGACTGTCATTACAAATCACAAAAGACATTCAATTCCCACTTATCATTTTTACAAAGAAGGTGCACCTTTCTACCAAAGTAAGTAAGTCAAATTATTGTCAGTGGCGTAGAAGGTGGTGTTAGAAGAAGACAACGCCGTGTTATTTTAATAGTTAATAATAAGTATTAGATACGAGACCGCACTTTTTGCGTTAAGTTTACCGACATATAAAGAAGATTAAATAAAGAGCTCAATATTTAGGTACACCGAGCAATAATGAACACTCAAATGTATGATGCACAGGCTGATACTGTCAATGTAGCCGACATTGTAACCACCGAGAACAATAAACTTATCCTTCATAATATGAGAATTAATTGGGTCAAGACAGTATGGAACAGTTATGGATTCGTAATGAAGTAGAAGATCATACTGATTATCGTCCCGAGGGCATTAGTGATATGGGATGGTTGGGATATTTTGTCGGCAGACATGAACATTTAAAATACTTGCATATAAAAGGGAATTTCGTTCCGACATTGGATGCAAGTATTAGTGATGTTCTTGAGCCATTTTTCCAGGGGATGAGTCGCAACAAATCAATTGGAGAATTGAACTTCGAAGGTGTGGATCTTTTGGGAGGCAGAGTATTTACAACATTGGATTTATTCTTCAAGGTCAACCGTAACTTGACGAGTATCAATATCGATGAGTGTAATTTTGGAGAGGAGGGATGCCGTTTGTTTGCTTTAGCGCTTGGTAGTTCCACAGAAAGTTCAATGAAAAGTTTGTGCTTGAAAAATAACAATAATATCTCTGCTGAGGGAATGGTGGATATTATTACATCATTGAGTATGCATACTCAATTAGAGCGACTTGATATCTCCGAAATTCACCTCAATACAAACGGGTGCATAGCTTTATCAACTCTATTACAAAACAGTACAACTTTGTTAGAAACCCTGCGTCTCCCCAATATTGAATTAGATGACAAGGGAATTGATGCTTTAGTCCCTGCATTAAAGAATTGCAGCTGTTTGAAAGAGCTAAAGTTATGCGACAATCCCCGAGTAACAACCAAAGGGTGGAAGCATCTTGCAAGTATACTGAAAGCTCCCAATTCAAGCTTAAAAGATCTTACCATGATGAGGAATAGAATTGATGACGAAGTAGTGGTGGCGTTTGCAAATGCTCTTATGAACAATCGTACATTGAATATGTTGGATCTAGAAAATGCTAATCCAACAATTACTGAAAAAGGGTTTCAAGCCTTCTCCAAACTTCTCTGTGACACCTCGAGTGTTAATGCAACCTTCCTATCCAACCACAACATTAGTGATATTGATTTTGGTAGTACCGCAAACACAACAAATATTGATTCTCTACTACAAATAAATGGAACAGTCAACACAATCAACTATGTAGCTGTTGATAAGAAAGAAGTAGCAACGATCAAGATCCTAAAGCATCATAATAATTTTGATATGTTGCCGTTCTTTGAATGGGAATTCAAAGTATTACCTCTCATGATCGATTGGTTTGAAAGAGCATCTTCAGTTACTATGCCAGAAAACTTCGAGCCTAATATTGGACCAAGAAAACTGTCATCAATCTACCAATTTGTCAGGGGTATGCCGGTTGAACATGTTGAGGCTTATCTCAGGAAGGAATTGGAGGATATCAAAGCCGAAGAGTCACAAATGGAAGAGAAGTTTAGGCAACGTAAGCAATTTCTTCAAGATCGTAGACGAAGTATCGTGGAAAGACTCGGACAGCCCAGCACTAAGTAGAAGGTATTGTGAACTAAGTATAAGATAGATATGCACCTAACTATCGCTCGTTATATATGATACTATTAATCTCTCTCAACCTTTCAAACCCATATAACATAATCTCAATCCAGCAAAGGCCACAACTGCTAATTCCAACTTGACAAATGTCTTTTCATTCATACCCAACATGATTGGTTTGGCTAAAAATACCCCCACAACTGCCACTATACCCAACCCGGTGGCTAGTGGTATCATGGCAACGCCGAGTGTACCACCCATAACTCTTATCGGCAACTTACCCAAGTTTAAGAAACAAAAGAACATGGCACGTGTACCAACATATGACGCTGGTGATAACTCAGCCACTGATAATAGATATACATTGAGTATTGGTCCCATACTATTAGTTAACATTGTAGCCGCACCACCGATTAACCCGACTATACAAGCCCATAGTAACTTGGTCGATGATGATAATTGTTTCTTCCTTCGACTAATTCTTATTGGAGACGATGATGGTCGTCCATCATCAATCTCTAAATGATTTGAACTATTATCATTATCTTTATTAATCTCATTCAACAGCTCTTTAGCCTCCTCATCATTTAAATCCATACTACCCTTCCCTTCCACTTCTGCCTTATGTTCTTTCGAATCACCACTTAACTGATGTTCAATGGCAAATGAAGGACAAAGGAATTTAACAACATCCTTCCATGTACGTAATGTCAATATAAATAATAATATAACACCAACTAATAATCGTGCACCAACATCAGTCAAGTACTTATCTAACAATTGACCAATTATCATACCAACGAATGAAGTGGGTAGTAATAACCATACAGTTGTCCAATCTAATTCTAATCGGTGTAAGTATGCTGCGTATATATCTATCATTGTTAATATTGGTACCATTAAGGCGACGGCGTATCCTAGTGAGTTTGTTAGGTTTGGTGGTGCTGTTAAGACTGTTGCTGCGGTGGCTATTGTGGCTGTATTGTTTTATATGAAAAAAAGTGAGCATATCATGTGCACAAACTTTGCAACCATATCATATATAGAGAAGTATGAGCTCACCTAAACCGGGTACACCACCCTTGCCTAAACCAAGTATTAATGCAATGAATGTAAGTGTTGGTAGTTGTCCAGAAGGTGGCAGAGATGAGGCGTAGGCTACATACTCATCCATATTGTTGTTTTCTTGTTGTGCACTTTGTTTTATCAAAGTTTGATTACTTTTTTGCAATACGTCTCCTCTCTGGAGTGATATCGCCGCCGTCGTCAATCAACCACTAAAATGAACAATATATATGAAAAGGTCTTTACTATCAACAGAGTATGTGCTGCCGGTCGAACGCGGCTTATTAATCTCTCTAAAGTAACACCAAACTCTCATCAATCAATTTGTCAGTTTTCATACAGTTGAAAACTCCTTATAGGATACCAACAAGAGCATAGATAATATCTCATCACAAGAATAAGTTAATAGGCAAAAGCATCGATTAGATATTACAATACAATATTTATATTGCATTGTTAATAAAGTCAGATTAGCATTTTAACATCTTTCAATTGGTGGTGAACCGAGGCACAGAATGAAATGCTCTTTCGACGATTTATTTGGATCTTTGAACTCGTGGCCAGATGTGGTGATTAGACCTAATTTATAATAGTAATCAATAATGGTGTCGAGATAAGGCTGCGTCCTCGTAATTGAATTTGATTTGTTTAGACTTAACAGTTTCCTACGTCATAAAGTATATTTATAATGGCTCGTCGTGGCTACAATAACGAAAATACAGAAACCAATTCCGATGAAGATAAAATCAAATCAATAGTTTGGCGTGACTTTACTTTTCTCCTCCTAGCATTACTAGCATCATTTGCAATTAGTTATATAGAAGTTAATGCCGGTGATGCCTCCCTACGTGGCGGTACACCCGACTCTCGCGGTATAGTCGATACTGGCTTCATTGCAACACAATCACTACACAATTGGTTATCAAAACATCGTGATATTAATGATATATTGGCATTCTTAAATACTATAGGGTGTGTACTATTACCGGCTGTATATTTGGTACATGTTACTGTATGGGTTGGTGATTATGATTTAGCATTTCGATATTTGGCAACACAGTGTTTACGTAGTATATGTGGGTGGTTTACTTATTTACCGAGTAGTCCGGAGTATTTAATGAGCTATTATGACGTCCCGGATATATTCCAATGTATGACGAAGGAGTGTGGTGATCCTAGTTTAGAGGAGGTGCAGCCGTTTGTTAGTTTCTTTTCTGGACATGTTGCTACTATGGTATGTTGTGCTAATCAGTGAGTAGTGTATGATATGTTATTGATATATTGGATTGATAATATTGATGTGCATATCTTGTGTTCTATATTTTCTAACCTATTCATATACTTTCTATACTGCTTTATATCATTCTAGTATGTATACACACGGGTATAGACGATTGGGCATTGTCTGTCATGTGATTAACGTACTACAAATCATTCGACTATTATCATCAAGGGGACATTACTCAATTGATATTATCATCGGTTGGTATGTTGCCATATATGTTAGTAGATCAGCTGGACGTCTTGGTCGGTACTATTCACGAGGTGCAAGATTTAGAGACTTTGGTCCAAAGTCGAGGAAGGAGGCATTCGAAACCTTTATTGGAGTCAATGATGATATGAGAAGTAGACGTTTCTCAATGATAATTCGGGAGCAGAATTTGGAAGAGACATTACTGGAAAGTCCGCGTTAGTATTGTTTCATTGTATGAACTCAAGTGTTCAATATGAAACATCAGTGATTTGGATTCTTCATTTGGTCTCCATACTCCATTATTTGATTGCCTTGAAACCACATATACTAACAAACGTCATTACTATCGTCTCTCTTTATCTTCATAAACCGTGAAACGCGCATCTTCCAGAAATTGGAGAATGATGACTTCAATGTACTTAAACAATCGGTACATATCACTACAGCCAAACTGGCAGCTAGGGGTACAATTTCATTACATGATGAGAGGATATCAGAGAGTGGGGATAGTGCATATGGTGACGATAGTGGCCATGGTATTAAGAAGCGTATTTGATTATTGCGGTACAGAGGAGGTCGAGAGGTTTATGTCTCGTTCAATTAGGTGGTGTATTGTGTTTGTGTACAAACTAAAGACTAAAGAAGTAAAGCTGTTTTGACCGATATCCATATGCTATCTAGTTCTATATCTATATTATCTATTCCACATCATTTCTTCTTCGCCTTCTTTCCTTTGCCCTTCTTCTTCTTCTTCTTGCTTTTCATTTTAGTGACAAGTCTACGATCTGTTATGCCTCTCCACAACTTTTGCAACGCTGTTGCCCCTTTGGCAAGTAGCTCCTCGGCCTTCCTCTCCAACTCAATCACCTAAACAGTCAAAAAAATAGATCGGGTATTAAGTTAGACTATTAAGGATGAACATGACAAGCATAACAACAGCTATGACTACTTACCAGATTTAGCTTCTCCTGTTCTTCTAACTTCTTCGCATTGTCAGCGTCTACCATTTCAAAATGTTCAACAAGATTTGTCCTACGCTCGTTCTGTTGCTCAATATCAAACTGAACTGTCTTGATACTTGCTTGTTTGGTTGTTTTAGTAAGTTCATGTTCAGATGTGAGCTGTTGAATGGATTGCTTTAAAGTTGATATAGAAGTATGTAGACGAGACTCCTCCTCGGCATGGCGGTTCTTCTCATTATCAAGCTGCTGAATCAAACTATCTCTTTTCTTCTCAAGGTCCAAACATTCGGCTTGAAACTTTTGAGACTTTGATTCCAACTCCGCATTCAGCTGCTTCTCCGCTTCTTCTTGGTGATTGGTCATTGTGGATAGCTTGTCATTGTATATACTCTTCAATGACGAGAGCTCTGATTCCAATTCTAATCTACGTTCCTTCCTCTCTTGCTGCCGTTCGTTTAGCTTAGATTGTAGACGTGCAAGCTCGTCATTCTTAGTACTCTCTTCACACGAGTAGTTCCTAATGTCACTACGTAACCTCTCGTCTTCGGCAACAGATAGTTGAAATGTGTGGGTAGTCATATGCCGGAGTGATTCTAAATCGTTGGACAATGACAGTAGATGATTGTCATCTGGACAATCCTTTAATGTTTGGATCGTACTGTCTAATATACTAGTAACTTTATCGGAATAGTCTGCCGTAACTCTTTGCATGGCTGTCGTCTTCTATCTCTTACTCTTATACTCAATACCAAGCTTGTTGTAAATGTGTAAGGCTGTCTCTTTCTTCTCTTCAAAGTCTCGTCTGATATTACTTCTTTAGTGTTCAACTCGTCATTGTAAATGTGAAGGAGGAGAGAGGTAGGCTCTTTTCAAGTATGTACTTAGGTATGTTTCATTTTTGGCTCGTCCCTCTACTCTTCTGAGTCAACAACTTTGTCTGCCTTCTTAGTCAATGAATTGGACAACTCAGAAGCAATAACAGCAACGACTATACCCGCTGAGATGACAGGGGCCTTGACTAGAAGTACTATCGAAGTAATAACAGCTCCTTTCTTGCCAAAGGCGTACTTTTTGGATTCAGTCTCCTGCTCCTCCTTCTTATTGACAATGTGAGATGATACCCACCAAGGCTCTATACCATCTGATGAACTTGATTCGCTCTTAGTCATGTGAGTGTATATATCTCCGGGTATTGTCAACTTGCTTATTCTTTTGGTATCCTTCAGTGCACTAGAGTCTTCATCTTCTATCTTAAGACGAGCATGTGACGCCTGGAATCCTCGATTACGAAGCACACGAGCAGATTCATCATCTGTGCTGCTACTAAATTCGATGTTTCCAGCTAACAAATCCATTCCTTCTTGTCGGTCGGCATCTATAAAGTTGTTGACGTAATACCTTGTGAGACTATTCATACCATCATCCATCGCACCCTTCTTCGTTCGTTTACCCGTTCGTGTAAAGTCTCCTTTCAAAGCTGGTGTACCAGCATATAGACGTGATATAGCATCAGCATTATCAGCCCATAGATATCTATGTGATTCCTCACCTTCTATCCATGGTAGTGTTAATGGATGTTGTTTATATCCCACAACATATTCAAGTGGCAGTGTTCGTCGACGACGGAATCGACGTATTATCCCATTATCAGCTTTGGTTAGACCCAGTCGTTCGTGTAGTTGACGGTAGAGGACATACCGACCAAACATACTTTGAACTACATTTGTTCTATCAAGGCAATCCATGCAGTTGGTACGAACAACGCCATCTTGTAAACTCTGAATCTCCCATTCTTTATTATCACCATTATTTGGCACGGCCGAGAAGTATCCTTGCTCGTTCAGTGTTGGGGCTACTTGATCTAATAGTAGAGATAGCCGATCCCAACGTCCTCCTTTACATTCGGCGTGGAAATCATACCAAATATGCTCGATTGAATTGGGTCCAAGGGTTGGACTTGTTACTGTATCAATATCTGTAATAGAAGACGACTCATGCGTCACTGCCGAAAGGATGGAATCAAATGCATTACCCAACCGACCTTGATCTCCATGCTTATCAATCAGGTTTACAATGGCAACTTTTGTCATCTTGTCATCTTTTTTTGACATTCTTCTTCTTGGTTTGAACTGCTTCTCCTCATCAAGTACTGAGGACGAATACACCGCTAATTCACCCAACAAATGATCACGTAATCCCCGTGCCTGTACCATCGGATCTACTCCAATATACACACGTGGACGATACTCATTCACCTTGGCAGGACTTGACCAATGTAATGGTATTGATCCTCGTGTTTGTATATGTGAGTATATCTCGAGGATTTCACGGTTATCGTTCTTCTTGGTGGTGGAATCTTCTCCTTCGACATCTTTGTCGTCTTTCTTGTCAATATCATCAACAACATGAGAATCTCGTACAATAAAACAAATCTGTTCAGTCTCTGCATAATTCGCAACAGCACCACTATCATCACATCCACGTCTTGTAAATCGTGTACCAGTTCTATACTTTGATCGTCTACTTATTAACATTTGATCATACCTTTCATGAACCTCGTTTTCTTGAGAAGTAGAAGTGGATGAGGTAGTAGTAGGGATTGGTATATTCTTTTGTATACCCACAAATGCAGATGTTACCGGTATGACATGTTCTAACAGCAGAGTGTGTGGTGATTTATAATCATCGTTGACATTATCAACCCCCGACGACGACGAAGCTGGGGGTAACAATGATAATGCAGGCTGTTCATTCCAAAAGAAACGAGGGTCAACTACTCTATCCACTGCGGTGGAATCTTTTTCATCTTTGTTTGTCAAGTAGGGTATCCACCATTTCTGTTGTCTATTAGATTTACTACCCATCCAATTTACAAATGAACGCTGTAATGAATGGGTAACATCCCGTACTACCACACTTTCTCTGTTATCAGTTCTGTATGATGATGATGGTGTAAAGTATAAATCATGCTCCTTGAATGATTTACGTAACAATTTTAACTGTCGTTTCTCTTCTTCTACTAACTGTCCCTCTGTACTCTGTTGACTCTTTGATTTACTACGGAGTGAGACAATCTCCATTGACTTGACACGTCGTAGTTCTAAAATTGGTCTCTCGCTTCTCTTCTCACCTTCTCTTCTATCTCTATCATCATTAATATCAATGTCTATATCACCCAACTCCCCCAAATCAGATGATTGAGATTGAACTAACGGTGGAGAAGTGTAAATCTCCTCACTTGACGTAATTAGTACCAACTGTGGACCGGAGATTGGTAAGTTGTATATACCGTATATTCCCTCTATTGGTACAAATTGAGGTGTAGTTGGTATACTGCTTTCTACTGTGGAAGAAGATTTGGGAGAAGCAGACGATGATAGCTTGGCCAATAGTTGAGAGTTGGATATATACTTGGCACGTACTGACGATTTGTCTCCACTCTCGTTCTTCTCCTTCTTCTTCTTCTTTTTGTTGTTGTTACTGCTGCTACTACTATTGGAGGAGGGTGTTGATTCTGACAATTCAATATAAACATCTTTCCCTTTCCTTGGGAATTTAAAGATTAGTGAATTTGAGTTTGTTTGATGTACCCATATCCCCATTGAGCTCTTACTGCCTCCTCCTCTATGCCGTTTAGTAATATCATCTTTGCTTTTACCACGATTTAATATCTCACCTGACAATGCACTAGAAGTCAACTTTGAATAATAAGACTTATTAGTAGTATAAAGTTTCTTGTTGGTAGAAAAGATGGATTGATTCTGTTTCGACTTGGCACCCACACCTGTAGTTCGTGTACCTCGTTTTAGATAATACTCATCATTATGAGTATGATGGGAGTGTGATTGATAATATTGTTGTTGTAGTAGAATATCCTCTTCTTCCTCTTCTTCAGTATCACTGCTTTCGTCATCAGATTTTGTTATTGCAGCGGAGGCAGGCTGTTGTTCAGAATCTATTGGTATCTCTTCGCTATCATCTGATTCGGCTTCTGTACAACCATCACTGCTATCATCTATATATTCACTATCATCACTATCATCTTCAATGTCAGAGCCGCCTCTGACAAACAACTGATGTTTACTACTACTCAACCATGACGACTCTACGTTTTTGCTACCATCAATTCTCTGTATAGATGTGTTTGTGTACGTAGCAGCTTTTTTACTGCCTACCACTGATATATTGCATACTATTAGAAGTATATATACAACAGCTAATGACGACGATGGTGCTATTGGGTGCTTCATACTTATCTTGTAGAGGGGATAAGATAGTTTAGAGTGGAAAGTACAATTTTTTTATGTGCTCAATTTATAAGGTTCGATCACAATCACACCGAACTGTGTCTAACACCAAAATTTGAAGAGTGTTAGAAACAGAGTTTGCAATTGTCAGTAATATGAATGCAATTGATTAGCATAGACAATGATTTGGAAGAAGTTATACATGTAGCACTATCATAGAGCATAAAATAAGGAAAGCAAACTATGGCGAGTAAACGGAGACAAATAAGAAGTAAGAAGAGGCCTTCAATATACCATAATGTTATGGATAGAGACCATAGCACTCTTGACCCCCACCACCACCACAAACTATTGTTCTATGAGTACTGTACGAATGGTGGCAAGTGGCCATTCTTTAAATGGTGTGTCCGGTGACGGCGAGTGACGCGGTATCTTTTTTAGAGAGTTCATCTTCTTCCTCATCATTACTCTCGCCGCAACTTTGCAGTCGCGTTGGAAGAGGAATCGATTGCAATACCCATGTATATTGCTAGATGGATTAGATTTTTGTCGTCTGTTTTGAGTTTTGAAATGCCGGCGGTACTCCAATAATAGTGATACTTGATATTTTGAGCACGAGAAGATATTCTCCCGGGTTAAAAATTTACAATATCTTACTGACTTCGAGAGCATTAAGTGGAGTCTTACCATACCACAGCATAAGCATACATACAAACACAACATGAGCATCAAAAACACTAGTAATAGATCAGCAACAATATACATTGCAATCTCAGCAATACTCGTTAGTCTACTACAAAAATATTGTCCACAATCCGAATTACAATTTGCAACCATCACATTATCATTTTGCTTACTACTATTTGCAATTATTGCTGATCCAACATCATTCTTCGAAACTCTCTTCACCGTGATACCATTTGTTAAGTCTATACTACCAAAGGTGTTGTATGATCATATATGCAAATCAATTGAATGTTTGAAAGAGGGAGAGCAACGATTGGCAAATTTAGATGCAAAAAGATTGAATGGTAGCAAACCATCATCGAACAGCAAGTATACAGTATCAAATCAAACACTACTCAATGAAATAAAAAAACGTATACAATGGAAGTACGTCATCCCAGCAATCCTGTCAGGTATAGTAGTCGAGGTTATCAAATATCAAAAGCCTTTAACAATCGGCATCATGTTTGACAAAGTAGTCCAACCAAATGCAAGTATGTCATCAGCATTCTATCCATATCTACGTCAACTTATACTCTACACTATATTCGATTATATCTTTATATCATTAAGAGAATATTATAAACATGCTGCACTACATCGATATCAGGCACAAACTTGTGTTGATATGATCTCGAACATACTTGATCAAGATATGAATTACATCCATGAACATTATAGCAATGAGCACACTAGCAGTAATGCAACGTTTGTGCATTCGATGAATCAAGAAACTATACGAATGCAAAAGATTGTCAATGAATCAATAACACAATTATTCTTTGGTTGTATATCAACAGTCGGTGGTTTGTATACATTATTACATGTTGATTATCGATTGGCACTACTTGGTATCTTTGTCAAATCTCCAATACTTGCAAGTTTACATTCATTATCAAGAAGAGATATAGTTAAATATGGACAATTATACGATGCATCAAAAGGAGACGCGGCACGATTGGCATCATCTATACTATCACCTGAGGTGATACATTTACTTCAATCGACGGTATCACAAAACAAGTTAATCAACTTATATCAAAAGAAACAGAATGAATTCATTGAATACTTGACATATACACACTTCCGGCAGACATTACTTTGTATGGTTGGTCATGGTGTTCGGAATTTAGAAGATATATTACTATTAGGCATGGGATTAGCTAGTGTACTGAATGGTCAACTAACTTTGGGAGAATATATCACTTTTAGATCACATCTTTCATTACTTGATCAAGGTCCTAAGCAATTGCTTGGTCTGTGGAATGATGTGTTGACTATTCGTATGTCAGCTACTGTTTACTTTGAACTACTTTATAGAGAGTCAGATATACCTTGTAGTAGTAGACAGAGTAGTGAATGTGAAGTTGGATGTACATTACCAGAGGGTACCATGAACGACGGTCTCACCATATCACTCAAGAATGTATCATTTGCGTATCACCTCCACCCAGAGTTGAATGTATTAGAAGACATATCACTAGATATCAGACCGGGTCGAATCATCGCCCTCTGTGGTGGTAGTGGCGGCGGTAAGACAAGTATAACAAGATTGATCAATCGCTTCTATGATCCAACACAAGGCAGGGTCGAATTGAACGGTGTAGATATCAAAACTCTCAATGTGGCATGGTTACGATCAAAGATTGCTGTGATTGATCAAGACCCAATCTTACCAGATATGTCCATAAAGGACAATATAGCTCTTGGGCTTAGTAATGAAGACTCATCTCGAGGCGAAGAGTATGTATTGGAGAGAGTAATCGAGGCTGCCAAGTTGGCCGAGGCTCATGAATTCATTAGCAACAAATGTGAGCAGGGATATGATACCCCTGTTCGACATATTCATAGATTATCAGGTGGTCAAAAGCAGAGAATAGCAATTGCTCGTGCATTAATATCTCGAGCACCAATACTCATTTGCGATGAGGTTACATCAAGTTTAGATTCAGAAACAGAAAAGACCATCATCAGTACACTGTTTAACGCAATGAAGGACAAATCGGTATTAGTAATAGCTCATCGAATGTCAACAATCAGACATGCGGATGAGATTATATTTCTAGAGCATGGTAAGATTGTGGAAAGAGGAACGCATGACGAGTTGGTACAGTTAGACCGTCGGTATTCTGGATATCTCAAGACCCATTCGACGAGCCTTAGTATGGAGTAAGATTCACTTATTAGGCTGCCGGAAACTAGAGTAGTACCATATGAAAACTCAACTATAAAACAAAGTAGATCCATTCCATACTTGAACTTGAACAAGTGTTTATCATCTCTTGAGAGTATTGCTTGTTGGTGTGTGAACAGTAAAAGCATAAGTATATAAGTATACCACTACGACTATGAACAGCAAAAGTCAAAGGACCGCCGACTGCCAATGCAATTCAGGAGCCGCAGTGCAGTCTTCAGTACATCACGCCAAACTTCACAATATAGGTTAATGACTAGGGTTAGTAAATTTGGCCACTAGTAAGAAAAAAGTTATGTAGGATGGTGGATAGATAGAAGAGCCCAGCGCCGCAGTGAGAAGAAATACAATCTATCTCAAATCTCTTGGGGTCATAGCATGGAGTAAGTTAGGAGGCAATGGTGGCGCCTTAAACTGCCTAGTTGAAGAGGATTATATCAGGTATTGTCTGAGTTGACTTAGAGCAAAAGTATCGTAGGTATGATTCTATTTAGCTAGCTGAAAGTTGCTCACAAGATGTGTCTTTTAAACTAAACCTAAAAGTTACATGCCTTTCTATATACATTCCTTATCCTCTCCATATATATATTGCTGAAGTCGTCTTCCCCCTGATTCTTATATGTCCATCAATCTCAACAATAACTTTGCTATACATCCCCGTTCCTGAAAGCATGGTGACAACTTTCCATCCCCAAGCATGTAATCAACTGGTTCGATACTAATCTCCTTATCATGATTGTCATCATTCGATATAGTACACTGTGGAGTAGTATCAAAATCATCACCAAGTACACTAAGGATATAACTCGAGAATTCATCATCTTCCATGTTACACATTTGATCATTATCTTCTTCGTCTTCTTCTCTTGCATCGGTTGTTACACTCTTCTCGTCTTTTTTCTCCTTGATTATCGAATCTAAGAATAAATCATCATTATCCGATAGTAACGAGTCTGAATCTGACAACTCCTCGACTACTTCAAATTGTGTCACTGGTGGTTGACCATGTCGATCATCTGATACAACTGTTGGTGTTACAGTGGGTTGATGTTGTGTTGTTACTTGAGTAGTTTGTTTGGGTAACATGTGTACCATATTGGAACTAGGAGGAGAAGTAGTTCTACTCGGTGGTCTCTCTGCATAGCCTTGCATAGGCATTGGCATGATGTACATGGGAGGAACTACCGCAGCCGAGGGGGAAGACTCTCTGTTACTTGTGGTAGTAGCAGGGGAGATGATACTTGGAAGAGAGGGCATTCTTGTTGTTGTTGGAGAACTTAGTCCATGAATTGCCTTGGATTTCATCTTATTCGTCTGGCGTTGCATTTGTTTCAACTTGGTAGGACAGCCACGGATAAAGTATTTGTTATACCATGCCCCTTCGTCGATACCTCTTGGTACTCTGTATAATTAGATATAGAAAGAAGTGTATAGAGTGTGAGATCTATATATCGTCATAAGATAGTCATACATGATGTTGGAGAGAGAGATACTCACCTTTCAAATCCCCATAGTTGCAACTGCTTATAGAATGATTTGATCTTCGTCTGTTTGAAGAACTTGGGTGCTACTACATCCATGAATTCCTTCTCGTTGATTATCTTGAACGATCTGTATATAGATCGATGATAGAGGTGACGATATGGTGTGAGTTGATGCGGGGGCGGGTAGTATATACAAACACAAAATGAACACATCATATGCACACAAACTACTTACCCTCCATGGGGTAGCCATGTTACTGCATGCTGACCATTGCCCTTTTGTAATACTTTATATAACTTTTCTGGAAACTTATGGGGCTTGTGTTTTTGCCTCTTGTTGTCATTGTTGTTGTTGGCGTGTATCATTGCTGGCATGATGATGATAGATCGTTCGATTATGATAATTATTGATATGAATAGTTCTTGAGTGTATGCCCTATCTGACTAAGTACATTGCAATCTGTTGTTTTCAGTGAATTATGGCTACGGATGAGGCAGTTCGAGTTAGGCAGTTGGGCTGTAGATGAGTGAGAGATGATGTATTGCCTCTCGATTTGCATGCCGACCACTAAAAAATAAGAGAGGAGAGGAGGACCCGTGTTTCTTCTCATTGCGAGCGCTGGGGCTTATGAATTAGCCCTTCTTGAAGAAAGAAAGATGCCAAAACTTTCTTTGCTACAACAAACGTAAGAATATCCAATTATGAAACCTCTCTAATAAGAATACTAACAAACTGCAAAGATACCCCAAAATATTACAAGTTGCACAACATTTGTCTATAGGCAGTACTCAAATTATTTATGTACTGCCTCCTATTGCCTCCTCCTAAACAACAAGCATAGTCTCTTCACAATCAAACAATTATAAATTGCAAAGAGGTTTGAGCTCATTATCGTTAGTACCGACAAAAGCTGCCACTCGCCTATACAATAACCAACGCCAACGCCGATTAACAATAACCAACGACCAAATAAAATCAAATATTAAATCATGTCGATGATGATAACAGAAGCCGATATTGGGCCACTCAAACCCAAGTTCCCACAGAAGTTATATTCATTACTTTGTATGGAGGATGTTCAACATACTATTACTTGGTTACCTGATGGACGGTGAGTTTCAGTATAGTAGTGTGATTTGTTATATCGGTGTGCATATCTTATGCATACATCATCGATCGACGACGACGATGACAAAAGATGTTGTGCACATGATGTGCACACTCGATGATATCTATTGCAGTGAAGACTCTGACTCACAACTATACCTCTCTCCTCTCCCTCTCATACAACTTAGATTCTTCAAATTGCTCGATGAAAAGGAATTCATGAGGACGGCAAATCCCAAGTTTTTCAAGCATAGTGCAATCCGGTCATTCTATCGTCAATTGCAACTTTGGGGATTTGAGAGGTAAGAGTGGTGAATTAGTATAGAAGTGTATATGATCCTCTTGCCAGTGTGTCATGGTATGCATCTTCTTTTGACTTATGATATATCTCACACTCTATACTTTTCATATCCATATCTACTACTGTACAGAGTACGTAAAGGACCAAACAAAGGAGCATGGCATCACAAATACTTCATCCGTGATGATCCAGATAAGATGAGACGTATTGAACGTGTCAAGATTAAAGGCAAGGCAACCATAACAGTTGATTCGGATACCTACTCACCATATCTACTTGGTGTTAGTCCTCGAATGTTAATCCCTCCAAGTGTTGTCGTTGATACTCCTCCGGGTACGACGGCTCCTGCTATGGTTATGATGATGCCCATGCAGCAGCAACAGGGAATGGCAGCTGTACCTCAACCTGAGATGATGATGCAAACAACATATGCTGCCAATGCCGATTTTGATCAGAAGAGCATGTCCCTTCCGTCAGTTGTGCATACAACGTCACCCACATCGGTCATGAACTCTAGCCCCAAGAGCGATTCAATGACGATGTCTACCATGCCTCCTCTTACTACTACTACCATGCCGCCTCTTCCTTTGGCTATGCCCACTGTCAATACCCACGAGATGTTCAATATTGACAACTATGTTGGAAAGAATTATAACATGACAGAAGCGGATAAAGCAGCAGCTGATATGCCTCGGCTTCCCAAACCTTCTTCTCAAGAGGAGGAACAAGAAGAAGACCTAGCCGAAGATACTGTAATGACTGAGGAAGATGAAACTATCAAGGATGATGTTACTACCTACACTCGTGACAATACGATGTTTAAGAAGCTCATGTCTGATACCAATTCAACATCAGATTCTCGTGCCGACACTATCGGTAAGAATCTCGATGATGCAATGTTGGAGAAACTAATATCAGACGATGCACAAACTTCTTCCGAGTCCGAGCCCGACGATGCGGCTCAACAGTCTATTATCCGTGATGATGTTACCACATTTACTCAAGATGAGAAGATGATTGAGAAACTCATTTTGGATAATGCAACTGTTGCTACTGAGATGACGACGACGAAGAAGAAGTCAGTTCAAGAAGATCCTCGTCCCCAAGTCAAGAAGACTCAAGATACTCCTCAAGCTAAAGATGACTTTGCCGACTATATCCAAGGCGTCATGGGTGAAACCACTGTTGATGAAGAGACTATGGCAGACAATGAGAAAGTGGACAAGGCTAGTATGGATACCGTATCGTTCATGCTCGACTTTATGGGAGGTGGCGGTGTTGAATCGGACACCATTAAGCCCAGCTCCAATAACGAGAAGAAGAAGTCTATCCTAAAGAACAAGCAAGAGATACCCCAGAAGACTGCTACCAAGGAGACATCATCTAGTCCATCTAATTCAGAACTACGATCACTAGTGGATGCACTCTTTCTCTCGGCAGATAAGGATACCATGACAGTGGGAGATATCAATCGATCAGTTGCTGCACACTTTGGTTGGATTAAGGTTGATAAGAAGACGAAGAAGTTGATCAAAAGTCGTTTGCAGGAGTTAAATGTATAACTGAATGATAGTAGGCGTTAATATTGTACATAACTTTAGGTGACAAAAGCGGAGTATCGAAATGTGTTAATGAGAGGAGGGGATGGGGTTTATAAACATCTTAATCTAATAGGTTTTCTAATGTTTGTTAATCAAAGCCTATTTCTATTTCTAGAAACGTCCATGAAGCATTGAAAGTACAAGCTTGTTTGATAGTAGTCGCATAGGATACCGAACTGATATTGCAATGAAGAGCCAACAATTAAGACTTATCGGAGCTACATCTAAAAGACAATACCAAACATATAATCCTATACACTACCAAATCCTATATCACATCAAACTACAAGCCTTCTAGTGTTCACCGACTACCAAGTACACTATCGATATAGCTAGCAAACTCATCCTGGGGAGGAGAGACTTCTTCATCCGACGACGATGATTCGTGTGAGATGAGCATTTGATCATTTGCAAATGGCATGTCTGGATAAGTATCATCCACATCAACCGTCTTCACCTTCTTGATATTACTACTAGTGGCAGCACTGTTATCAATGCCACTACTCTCATCGTCGCTGCTAAGGCCGGGAGAAACGATAGCTGACACTGAGGATACAACCTTCTTTTGCAGTTGAGGACTATCATATGATAACTGACCAGTAGTCGGAACAGAATGAGTTGCATTCCCGTTCGTGTGGTTGTCACTCTTCTGTATCCCATGTAATGATGGCTTGGGTAGCATAGTCGAGGACATAGGAGGCATCATCATTGGGGTAGCGTTGTACTGCACAGGACACTTGGGCATCATGCTAGTAGACATGGCTTGGAGATACTCATTACTCTTCTGTGCATCAGCATAGTTAGACATCATCATCATCATTGCCATTGAAGACTTGGCAGAAGCTGATGATGGAGTCATGCCGCCTTGAGGAACAATCATGTTCTTTGGACTAAGTCCAAGAAGGTATGGAGAGTAACTATCGAATGCATTGGCTGAGGCAGCAGCCGTCTTCTTCGTATTCTTTCGTTCAATCTGTCTCACTTTACTTGGATGACCACGTACAAAGAGTTTGTGATGCCATGCTCCTACATCGACTCCTTTAGATACCCTAGTAAAACCCCATAGTTGCAACTGACGATGGAATGATCGGATCTTCGTCTAAAGAAGAGATATATGCCGAAGATACCAACAATTGAGCACATTTTGAAAGTGAAGAGAGATACACATCATATGCACTACACATACCTGCTTGAAGAACTTTGGTGCAACAACCTCAATGAATGCTTCCTCATCGATAATTCTGAAGTGTCTAAGCAGCGGATAGAAGTAATAGAAGTGGCAAGAAGGGGTTAGCGCATATCATATGTCATGAATCGATGTCGATAGTCGATAGTAGAATACAAAACAGTACCGTCGGAGAGGCCTGTCATCGTCACACATGGTACACTTCTCTTCTCTTTTACATACACCTACTCACCGTCCATCGGGTAGCCATGTAACGGCGTGATGTACATCTTCTGATTCTAATAATGCATATAGTTTCTGAGGAAATTTAGGCTTGATAGGGCCGAGATCTGATTCTTGAATGACGATGGACATGCTCTCTTTTTGCTTGTGTTGTTGTAATTATTATATATTATGAAGATAAAGATTATAAGGAGATACCTGATGATATATATTTATATCACTTAACCAAATTATATGAACAGACGATCTCTCTTAGATAATACTAATTGCAATGGCAATGGCAATGGCAATAGCACAAACAGAAGATTGAGATGAGCATGCATTTTCAGTTTAATCTCTCACGAACTGCCTCATCCTCTTGATAAATCCTCTGCCGTGCTGCTAGGAAATAGTCTTCTAAACTGCCAACCTCTGCAATTATAACTGTGTGGTGCAGTTTATTGTTGTGAGATCATTGCCCTCATCGGCACAACACAAAGGCAATAGCTAAAAAGCCGGTACCTCGCCAAATATTCTTTCTCAGTAGTCTTATTATTTCAAGGGAGAAGATTTTTGAGTAATTAACCTTAATAGATTAACCCCAACGACAATTTGTTTCATCGGCGATCGAACCGGCTCTTTCAGTGGCGATCGAACCGTGCTACGTATGTGGATACCATTTTCACCTGCCGATCTTTTCATATCTTTATATGTTTTATTTATTTATCTGGCAATTGTAAATTTCTTTCATAGCTATATATATATCATGCTCAAACCCCTCCATTAGATCTTCAGTTTCTATGCCTTTGATTGCTTTTTTGAAAGCCTCTAACGCTGATTTCATTTCCTCCTCGCGCTCGGATTCTTTCACTGCCATATCCATACCATCCTTTCCAAGTGTACGCGAGAAACATGGTTCCGTATTCGTAAGACCACAAAGTGCTAACATCATCTCAACCTGGCAGAAAATTCTAGCTCCCCGAGCAGGTTCCCCCATTGTTATACGTTGTACATTATTAACACATATGAGAATCATTGCCGCAACAAATCCATTATGTCCTATATGCCATCCTGATTTACCTAAATCATATAATATCATCTTGAGTTGTTCTTCATCATTGTATATTACTTCTCCAGCTGCAGTGTTTGCTGCCATCTGATCATCTCCAGACTGACAATTTGTGCTACCCCTTCCATAATCAATTACAATAACCCTATTATTGTCAACAACATTTTTATCAACTCCAGTAAGAAATTCGAATGCTGCGTCTTTAGGACTGATATCGTTGTCGTTAGCTGTATCAACATACTCTTTCCATTCCACCATTGCATCTTTTGCAGTAATATCTCCATTGTTCACTTTCAACGCTAACTCTTTCCACTTTGATACACATACATCAATAACACTCTTAGAAGCTCCCAAATATTGTACACCATACTCCTTTGCTTTGTTGATAAGTACATGAGCTTTGTCATCTTTGTCATTTAATATCTCATTCTTTCTAGAGTTAACGACTTCTTGACTACTGAGACCATCCTTACTAGTTGGAAGAGATTTTCCAGCACACACATGAGAAATGTTGGCGGATATCAGTGCTTTCCTCATCCTATGGTTGTATCTTGCTGCCGCTACTTTTTTATTGTTCAGTCCCCATGTCTCTAAAAACATTAGTTTGTTATTTGGATTGACATCTTGCAAAATTTCCTCAATAGTATTGATAAGAAACTCATTATAACCAATACGGAGTGAGTCAATTGCAACCACATATGTAGTGATGTTCTTATACTCGTTGTCATCTTCTTGTTGTAGCATATCAGTGAATAGTTCTGCTAAAGCAAATGATTCTTCGCCGCAATGTCTGCTAGCGCCGTCCTTTTCAATGTATATATTTGGTACACGAACTTTAATACCGTGGACTTCCGCGTATAGCTCACAACATATCAATATTGAATATACTTGATCACTTCCGTTATTAATATATTCCATACCAGTTTCCACATTTATCTTCTTTCCTGTTTTAGGTGATACACGTATGTACGGTTTCATATCCATCTCAGCCTCAGCGTCTCCTTTGCCAAAATAAATAGGTTCCCAATCGACTGGATTTATCATCCCTGTTGCATCAGGATCTGATATAATGGATTCAACCATTTCAATATTCTTTGCAATAATCCCATCCATCATCTAATATTATCAGTACACCTATTAAATCGTCTCGACACTTGCCGCTGCCGGAAAAGAGTGGAAAACATGAAGGCCCGCCCGAGCGCCATTACCTCAGACGGTATCCTTCGCCGTTTTTTAGTATGACAGTTAAAGCAGGTTAAAGTTAAAATATTACGATATATTGTAAGGAAGAACACCATATAAAACAAGGCGGAAGGCGTGTGTAGTACTGAAATACCGAGCAATTATTATATATAGCAGTGTCGTGCCTCATCTCGTATTGGTTGTTTATTATAATGAGTGAATTGCAGCAGCAACATTTTGGTGTTGATGATATGCAACCTTTCGAGATTGGTCCACCAGAACGACCATCAATCCCCTCCAACCCATGGGGAAATGAGCATAGTTTGGCTGCTGGTGTTAATAAATTAGTAGATGAACAAACTGATACAACAACAAATGAAAAGAGGTCAACAACAACAACACTTCAATTAGAATTAGCAAAACGACAAAAGCCCGATGATTATATTCCAGATAAGAGATTAGTTGCGTTTAATAATGGCATTATACCTTCTTCTTCTTCTGTTGCACCATTTAAAAATAGTGGAGGCCGTCCGGATTGGGTGTCCCAAAATGGTTGGTTGGGTGCCTCAGCACTTCCACCACTAGATCCTGATTATAAATTACTAGACTGGGATAAAGCACAACAATATAAATCGGTTAAAGATAGATTACATACTCTGGTTAAATTATCTGTCGGAATTAGTGATGATATGATAAATAAGGTACCACCTCTTAGAAGTGATAAAGAATATACAAATCAAGATACAGCAACTGATGCTTTTCTTCTTCTGATGGCTAGAATGTCTCTAGACGATATACCTCCCGAACAGCGGAAGGAGGAAGCAAGACGATTACTTGGCGTCGTATCTAATTTGGTAGAAGATTGTGATATAAATGCCTTCTTTAGAGGAGTAGGTGGAGGAGGTGGTGGTGGTGATTTAGTAGTACCATCGGCTGCATTATCAACAGGGGGTATTAATTCAACATCTGATGAGGAATTAACAGAATCAAACACCCCAACAGATGGTACTAATGCTGCAGTCCCTTCCTCCTGTACTACTTCAGATGCAGTAATCGATAATAAGGTTGATTTAGTACTGTCGGTTGCATCTTGTCCTGAGGGGAATAATTCATCAACCGATGATGAATTAGTATTGGCAAGCAACTCAGAATTACGAGCTACCGAGGAGATAAGTTCTATGGATGAGGGTACTAGTACAGCATCATCAGTAGTTGAAGAGGCAGTATCCATCCAAGAGGAGATTGCAGCAGCGCTTGTAGCAGTTTTACCCGAGCTACCAGCCACCGCCGAAGTTATTAGTTCGTCACCAAATAGCGGCTATACATTAGAAGTAATCAGAAGTAGTAAAAGTCCTCGTCACACTAAGTTAAATGGTATATCCATTGCCGATCGGATCAAAAGGATGAAGTCATTGCCCAGAAACATTAATCTTTGTAGCTCAATGAAGAGAGTAATGTCAGAAACAAAACGGACAAAGGTTGAACAAGTTAGTCTCATCCTCTCTAACGGAATTAAGAAGGAAATGCCAGTCAAAGATATCCTTGTCCAAATGAGGAATGCTGTTAAATCTGGCGAACTTTATTTCAGTGGAGAATGTAAGTGTATGTTTAAAGTTGTATATTTGATTGTGTGTTTATACCAACGCATATCCTCACTGTGTTATTATACAAGACGAACAAGCCATGAAAAATGTTAGGTACATGACATATAACTTTGGTTTTTGGTATGATGATGAACATGATTTGTTTATGCAAGGGTTGAGAAAGCATGGCCGTAACTGGCCGCTAATTGCTACCATTATGAAGACAAGGACTGAGTGTCAAATCAGAGATCATGCACAGAATTTCTCCCTCGAAGAATGGGAGCTCAGGACGAAAGAGAGGCACGAGCAGAGGGATCATAGGGAAGAACATAAGGTTTCAATAAAAGAGAAGGCAGAAAGGAAGGCTCTAGAGCAGGCTCGAGTGCAGGTAGAGAAGGATCAGGCAGAAAGGAAGGCTGCTCGAGTGCAGGCTCGATTGCAGGCAGAAAGGAAGGCGGAGAAGGCCAAGTCTGAGGTAATGACAGTGATGAATGCATTAGTATTGAATGTAGTCAAGGTAGTGGAGGATGGTCAACTTCCAACAAGTATCTGGTCTGCTGAAGAACAGGCGAGTGAACGTAACCGTGTTAATGCACAGGCAACCCGTGACCGTAAGAAGCAAACAAATCAAGTCAATGAAGCTTTTGTAAATGTGTTGAGAAACGAACAATTCATTCTCTTACGGTTAGCAAGAGCAGCTAATAAAACAAGCCAAGACGATGATGCTAGTACAGAAGTCGAAGAGTTTATGAAAAGGGGATCTTTGGAAGATATTCCAAGTATTGACAGACATATTTCAGAATCTGAAATAGGAATACCACTACCTGAAAAGGGTTCACCTCTTGATGTTCAAAATCGTATCAATTCACGACGTACTCGCAGGAGAAGGAGTATAAAGACCAAACGAGTTACGGATATGATCAAGCAACTCGAAAGAGAGAATACACTACTATTGGAGTATGCCAATAGATTGTTAGCAAAGAGCACCACAAAGGCCTGTTATCAGACTACAACTATAGGACCAGGATCACTTTTTCTTACAGTAGAAATCGGAAAGAAGGCGGGTGCTAAGATTACTAACGTTCAGACGAGGAGCCCTTTACGAAGTGTAGTAAGTGAGAATGATATAGTCATTTCGGTGAATGGTAAACTTGTGCAAAAGAGAGAAGATATTGCACAAAACTGTGTTCGTAGATTGGTCATCCTCCACAAAGATCAATAGACAGAGATTACTCTATTAGGCAACTAATCTAGAAGTACTAGTACAAGTTTAAACATGCGAAATACTCCATACTCAAACTCACAGCATCGTTAGTTGCATAGCTACATAGACCGTGTGTGTCAATTTGGTGATGCTACTCTCTTCTCACAATGGCCACAAGATAAGAGATCGGAATTGCAGCAAGGTGTCCCGACGGCAGCCAAACATATTGTTGTTCATGGAGTTCACTCCTATCAGTCATCAAATGGGCCGACGGTAGTTGTTGCTGCGATTCAATTTCTCATCGAGGGTGGCAAAGAACTTCTTGGATATGAGTACATTCCCATTACCTTAAAGGAGCTTACAAAAGTGTTGCATAAGAAGTTTTCAACAAAGGAGAAGTGTGTGTTTATCAATAATGGGTTGTACTCTGCTGTAAGTACAGGCTGATGGAGTAAGAAAGTGTCTTACCTTAGCGGACTAAACTAGAATGTATTCGTACCTTAAATGAAGTTGATTGTTGTGTTTAATATATAGGGCACCAACATACCTACAAGCCGAAATACTGCCAGTTGCTTGCCAAGATACAAACCGAAAGATGCTCAGCTTCCACCAGTAAGGCTTTTTACAGCCAGGCACTATGTAACACTGAACAACCTTCAAGGATATACCAGCTGCATCGTACCACAGAGAATTCGGTATCAGGTCAATGTTCTGAGAAGTTGGGTCATTGGAGTAATCTTGGCCTTGTGGTACAATAGAAACGATAAAATGGTCTTATGATACCGATTCTTATTGTCCAATGTTTCGGTGTTGGTCGGGAGATGCAATAGAAAGTATAAGCAGGTTTTTGATTACATTCCATATTGGGTAGGATTCGATACCTTACACTACAGATGCAAAGTATTGGAGAGAGAAATCTACGATTGGCTACAGCGTCGGCTGATCCATTTCGTGTTTCAGTCGATCTCTTCTACTAAACTTACTGGATGTGGTTCGTAAGGTGCAATAGGCGAGGTCTCTTTCTAATAGCATGAGAAGGTGCAGAAGATGCATCACAAGGAGACTTTCAACACCACAGCAAAGCCATAGAGGGATCGGTCAGGGTTCCGAGGTTGTGCATATACACAGCATCTCGTCTCCTTCTCATACTAATAAAATTCGACCTCACAGTATGCTAACAAATGATACGGTGGACGATCTTGAGGTACCTGTAGCCTGTGAATTCATCAGAGAGTATATACAACTATATTAATAGTTGTGGTGTGGTGTACACCGATTATTCAGTCCAATTATCTATTGTCTGTTTAGGTTTAGAATAGGTAGAGTATATGTGTGAGAAAGCATATCAAATTAATATAATATATGATAAACAAAGCGGATATTGCACTTACCTCATCACAATACTGTGGACTATATATATATTAAACGATACATACACCTAGTACCCTCCGAGAACATATCACATTAGCCTGCAACACAAGCCATTTCCGATCCATCCAAATACCGTATTACACCAACATCCGACGCCAAACCACAACTGATGCACATCACAGTACCCCGTCTACATATCAACCTAATAATAGATACGAACAACTTTATTGTTAGGTCCATAAATAAACAAAATGAATGGCATAACACAAACTCAACACAAAACAATACCACCTACCTTAAAATAATCCCAAATAATTGTAAAAGTCGGTACACCCTCCTTAATCCACCCCTAACAATACAATTTCACCACGGACAACAACGGCACCCTCCTCGAACAACAACAACAACAACCGCATCTACTCTAAACTATAAACTGACTGGCCGCTATTCAAATGAAATAAGGTGCACCTCAATTGCAACGGTCGGATACGATCTCGTACGTCTCGCCGCCGGTATACGAGCATCGGCCTTGGATATAACCATTCCATCATGCCTGTTAATTGTGCTATAAACGATGGAGGAGGGTACGGCGGGGGTGGATATGTATGGATAGTAGAAGAGGTAATGTTATTAAAAAGATGGTTCATCATTATAACAACTTACATTGATGGATTAGCCTTCGCGGATCGGTGCCGACGCGGATTACACCTTCTTAATGTAGTTATTATGCCATAAATAATGACGGGAGTATGGAGCGAGGATGGATATGTATGGTTAGTAATAATATTAATTTTATTTAAAGATGGTTCACCCTAAATTTTGAAACTTACCTCCAAATCAATCAATCAATATCTAGGCCTATCGAATACTGCAAAAACAAGGACGCAGATGGCACGAATATACATATTTAGACAGTGATGGCAGCGGGGTATCGGAGGCATTTATATGGTATACGGCGATGAAAAGAGAAGAGCAACATTAGTGGTCGTTGCAATCGTTGCTTTTTGAAATTATGAGAGTGATGTGTGCGCGTTTGGAGCGCGCCGATATCTATGAACCGAATTTTACCGCGCCGAATTTTACCGCACAATTGGCGATCGTCGCTAAAATACTGCAATCGCACTGCATAAAAGACACTGTATCTAACGATACAGCAAACTCATCCATTGAATACAAACTATAAAATACTCGATTGGTCTGTCCGTAGTTTGTGAATTTCAACTTGGGTATCCTTAGCGATAAAAAACATCGCCAATACGTCATTATGAGAGTTGCTTTTCCTCTTTTGCTCAACACCACGCAGCTCGCTCCTACTAGCACGGCCTCTACTACCACCATTATATCACTACTTCAACCATGGCACCATTAACATCTCTATTAACAGTAGCACTATGCTCTTCCACAGCTGCCTTCTCGGCTACATCAAACGTTGCAACAACAACTTCCAGACCGAGCACTAAATTATATGAAAATTTTGGTTTCGACTTTGCCGAGGATCAGGTAGAGAATACACCACAAATTATTTTAGGTGAGGCCAATTATAAAACATGGTTGAATGGTGTTGATCCTGATAATTTCATGAATAGGCAGGTAAGTCGATCTAATTTATATCAATATGGTTTATTGTGTTATAGTATGTGTTTTTTTTATTTTTTTATTGCAAATTTGTTTGGTTCCTTGTGGAGAGTTGCAATATAGGACGGAGTATTTGATGACCTTAATATAGTTGCAATATCGGATTTAATCAATGAGATTAAATAGAGGAGTATCATTATCGTTCTTCGTCGCGGGTACGAGCTAGCCATCCAGAAAACAAACCACAAACTTCTTAATAAAAAAATACAAACAAAGCCAAAATTATGAGGAATATTCGAACCGCAAGGTATACGCCTCACCCTCGGATCATTGAGCAACACGACAGAAAGATAGTATTAAATGGTATTTTATACGTTGCTGTGGGGTGGTGTGGATTGGCGGCGTACGTGAGGGACCAACATATTTAGGGTATCCTTATCCAAATTGAGAGGAAAATGAGCACCTCATTGTACTTATGTTTGTGGGAGAGATCATACTGCATCAGAAACAGAGAGCAGTTTCAAGAAGGAGTACTTTATGTTGTTGGTCATACCTCCTCGTGGAATTGCGGAGTTGTGTTTCTGTTTCCTCATACCATTATACTTTTTGCTCATAACATATGCTCACCATATCAATTTACTCTTCTCTCACACACACACTAACAGTACGCTGTCCTTACCCGAGTTCGTGAATTAGGTCTACTTGAACAAACTGCCGAACTTGGATTACTATCCAAACTTGAGAAGCAGGGACTAACACTTAAGAAGGCAGAAGAACTATTACCAGTCCTTGAGGACCTTGGTATCCTTTCACTCGTTGCTAATAATCAACAATTGCTAATCAATGGTGTCGCTCCTTTGGCTGTTGAGGGTGCTCCACTTATCCTTCCAGTTCTTGCCGGTGCCTTAGATATTGGTGCACCTGCCTTCTTTGCTGGTGCCGCCGGTTTGGCTGGATTGGATGCATTCCTCTTTACCCAGGGTGTTGAGGTTCCATTCATTGGATTGAATGCTGGTGCCGTTTTGGGATTAGTATTAATTCCATTAAGTGTTGTTTTGGCTGTTGTTGGTGGTGCTATTGGTAACCTTAAGAACTAGGAAGTAGGTTTTGCTTTTCCTTTGGCTTAAAAGGAGAGGATGATGTTCTTGGTGGAAAGTGGAATGGAGTAGGGTTTTATAAAATATTGCCGTATCCCCGGCTGTATAGTAGAGAGCTCAAGCTAGAATAGTAGAGCTATAACAATCTAATTGAATGTCCTAGAAACGACTTATTCTCTTGCCCATACCAGATACTAATTGAAGGTTGTCCAGAAAGCACTGTTTGCCTTTTAGAAAGATTCTACTCAGATATATCGATATGCTAACTCAAACTTAATATCTAGTTTACACTATTCCCATCCAATACTAATAAACAAGCACGACTTCAAACATATACTGAGATAGAGATATCTCTATTCCATCCAGGGATAAAGAAATGATCTTTCTGTTGCGGCATCACGGTTGTTGTTATTCTGGGGGGTTGCACAGCTAGCCGAGCACCCGTCTGCCTCGAGATCTTCCATAGACTGGTCACCCTTGCATGAACTTTCTTCATTGCAACAACTCTCCAAACACTTAGAATCATCGGGGGTAAGCTGAGGACATCCAGGTTTATGCGGCGGACATCCATTTATCTTCTTACCACGGCCAGCATTATCAGGCCTCTGTAACTTCCTTCCTCCGCCTGCATCCTCCTCCTCCTCTAATATACGCAGAGCTTGGCATGCCGAGTCTGCATTACAACTATCGATGATTTCTTGCATATATCCATCATACCAGCCAGTTGAGTAGCAGGCCTTATCTGCATTGCAACTATCAACTATTTCACTAATGTAAGATCCCTTAGCAAGATAGAAGCAAGCTCGATTCCCAACACATGAGGATTCAATCCTGTTAATACCCCCTTCATAACTAGCAGCCTCGTAACATGCTCCTAATCCAATACACGAGTCATTCTCAATCTCTCCAATAAAACCACCCTTAGATGCGGCTTTACCACACGATTGCATCCCCCTACAGCTGTCCTGTATAGATTGTACTTCGCCTAAATACCCAGCTTCATAACAAGCATAGTCTCCACTGTAACAACTTTTGAATACTTGTCCAATATATGCTCTATTACATGCCTTCTTTCCATTGCAACTAACTCCATCCTACAAGAGAGTTATGTGGGTGAGTATCTGTGAATATTTTTGAGTCGATTTCATTATTCAATGTTGAGCTGTGCTTACCTTACAAACCTGGCCTGAGAATCCAGCACATGCTTCCAAACCTACACAACATTCACCGTCACACGCCTCCTCGCATGTAACACCGGAGTTGAACTTGCCAACTGATTGGCCATTAAGACATTCGACAATGTTTTTATTGATACATTTAAATGATGGAAGTAGAGATCGTGATAGGATACCAATGTCGTGAGTAGATGCCGATCCACCACCGCCACCGTCGACATCGATGTTGGTATTATATTCTTGTATCTCACGAGCTGTATAGTGTTGTGGTTGTTCAATTCGTCTCTATAACATATCGAGAATAGAGAGTGACACAAGATAAAAAAATTGAGGATAATGAAAAAAGTGCAATCATGTGTTCAAATTTTCATGAACAGACGTACCAGCTTGGCAAAGGACCAATTGAGTTTCAAGCTGATTATTAATGCGGGAAATAGTTTCATTTTGATATGCTATTGATGTATTATCGTATCGATAGCTCACTATGCATGCTACTACTTAGATGCTACTAATTTGTTGATTGTTTGCAAAAGGGCAGTGGAATTTATTCGGTATCCGAAATGACTCCAAAATAGACCCGCCTGGACTTTCTAACCTCAGCCCGTCAATGTTCAGCTTATATGACATTGCTAGGAGAATATCTAATGTATATGTAGTTGATACTTTATTTAGTAAACACTATATTTAGATTTACATATATTTAACTCAGTATCTATTCTATCCATTACCAACTTACTCCATGACATTTAACATTTCAATCTTGACTTTGCTCTTCCCGTTCCCCCTCTCTATGCCCCCCATGGAGTACATCCAGAAGGACATTCTCCTTTTGTCACAAGTTCAGCCTGAGTATTGTTACCTGAACAAACACCAACATTGTCAACAATTTCTCCATTGCAACAATTTACTAAGCACAATGCACCGTCAGGGACAGGGGGAGGAGTTGGACCGGGCGCACCTACAGGAGTGTTGGGGTTGGGTTTAGGTTCTGGTTTATTTGGATTAGCTGGCTTGGGTGCTTGTGCTGGTGGCTTGTTGGGATTAGCTGGCTTTGGGGCCTTGGTCTTCTTACGGGCAAGCATTCGTTGTCTCGTTTCAGTTTGTGGATTAGTAAGTCCATAACATGATCTTTCCGTCATACAACTGTCATAGATTTCTTGGATAGCCCCTCCTTCATATGCAGCCTTGTAGCAAGCGTCTGTGTCACTACACGAATTGGACACAATACCAACGAAGCCATCCTTGGATCCAAGAAGTTTACATGCTTGAAAAATTTGGTTATTTGTGGTTGTCCCATCACAAGAATTGTAAATCCCAACAACGGTTCCTCCGCCCCCACCAAAGTAGTTAGCATATCCAGCAGCACCAAGACAGGCTTGATTACCCTTACATGAAGAAGTGATTTTGTTAATGGAACCCCCATCACTTCCGATACCAAGGCAGGATGCGGTATCAATACATGAATCTATGAGCTCTCCAACATACCCCTTACTGCTATTGGTCGTCCCACTGGGCCCATAGTTGCTGCCAGCATCCTTACAAGATGAGTTACCAGTACAAGACTTGAAAACTGATACGATATTAGCATTCTTTAGTCACAAGTATACCCAAGAAGAGAGGGAGGAAGGGGGGTTAGCATTTGTTAGTGGAGCTGCAAAACCATATCATGTGCACAAGTCAACTCAATCCACGGCCAAGAGAGTATGTCGTCTTTACATACACATTCATCACTGGTTTCGCAATCAGAACATAGAATTGATCTGGTGGGTTGTGACCATAGTACACAATCAACTCTACTTACCTTGCATGCACTAGTTCCAGAACACGAGCCAGGAAATTCTGTCAATTCATCCATATCCTTGCAGACTTTGCCTGTGAATCCTTCACATGCATCACCACTATCGGCATTACAGCACTCTCCACCATAACTACCGGGTGAAGAAACACCACATGCATATTTGCACTTGTTTGCGCGGTTGGTTTGGTCGGTGCCTGCAACAAACCCATCGACACAGTCAACCCATTCTGCGCATTCCGTCTGATGAAGATGTCTAATAGCATTCTCTTGATGTTCCTTGATCGACAGAACACCTACATCACTATCATGAGCAGTAGATGACTCTCCATCGCCGCCGCTACTTGGCGAGGAGTCGGCGTTGTACTCTTGAATCTGACGAGCCGGACGTTGTTCGATACGTCTCTATCGAGTTGAGAGATGAGAGGAAGGGTGTTATTGCAATCGTTAGATATAGTATAGTAGTAAAGAAAAACATATCATGTATTCGTCGAATATGAACACATCATGTGTTCGATAATTCGAGCATATCATGTGTTCATTTTGTATCAACGAAACTTACCAACTTGCCGAAAGACCATTGTAGAGTATTGGCGATAACTAATGCAGGTAGGAGCTTCATCGTATTGTAGAGGTTATATTGTTTGCAATAGGAGGGGTTGTTGTTGTTATCTGATAGTATTTTATGGGGTCGTCTGCTGTTATGGCTAGGGGCAGTGCAAGCTATTTTCCACTGCCCCGCGTTGCGACAGGCAGTTTTGACAAAATATGTATCCAAAATAGGAAATAAATCGGTGTATTTATATCCAAATATGAGACAGTACTGGTCATTCTACGACCAGAGGTTTCTTTAGGAGAGACTCAGCCTGCAGCCGAATGAACAGTTAATACCGTATTAAATACCACAAAATCTAATAAGATATACAACCTACTAATCTGCCTTATTCTGATTTTGATAAGGAGATACCGACAAATTTCATCAATACTAATTGGAAGAGCCTCATGTTGTGATACTTGCAATTTGCTTATCTCCTTGACCATTCTACTCTTAATTTGCTCTTTAAATCCCTCTAATTGTTGGTATATAATGCATTGTCTACTATAGAATTGTATTGCAATGGGTGTGTAGTGGAGTGAAAAGAAGTTTTCTCACCACAAAAAGTAGCCAATCTTTCTTTTTCAATGTCTTTGTTTGTGCCTCAATCTTTCTATCATAATTGCTATTGATCTAAAGGATAATGAGAGATATGTATTGATATATTGCAGTAATGATGCTTGAGTTGTTATTGTTTGAATTCTCATACCCCGAATATCTTGACTTTAATTATGGTATCCTTTCAAATCCAACCTTGATGAGGAATTATATGTCACTATCCATTGTTGAATTGTATTGTAGTAATTGGTATATCTCTATTGAATCGGAACATCCATCGACTTATACCTCGTGTGTATGTTGTCGTTATAGAATACTACTTCAGCAATAGGTCGATTTTTTGGTTGTATAGAATGAGAAAGCAGTGTAGATATACTTATTGTTGAATCGAGTGTATATTTCCCACTTTCTTGATAATTATTAGTCAATTCAAACGTATACATTTATTTCTGTTGTAAGATGTATACAACATAGATGGGTGTGTGCACCTTCTAAAGATACTGTAAGCGGTTGTAGTATATCGGTGTGCTCAAACCATCTCTCTCTATTCTACTTTTACCAATATTGTAGAATGTAAATGATATACACCAAACAATCTCAACATTTAATGTAAAGAGTTGTTGGTGGGTACTCCCTCTGAGTCGGAGTAAGTACTACACTGCACTGCGAATGGCGATAATCATGTGATCTGTATTCGCGGTTTAATATGCTATTATTAATCGAACCATCAGGCGGCGTTGAACGAGAACTCATAGGCATTATATAATTGTTGTGTAGAGTTTTTTTAATTCGTCACATTATTACTTGATTTTCTATGTATATGGTTGGATATGGTGTTTGATGGCATTTGATAATGTGTGGTGTACCTTGTGTCCAAAAAATTACAACACTCTCTATGTCGAATGTAGAGGAGCCACGGATTAGACTCGAATATACTACCGCCGTCTCAAAGCAGAAATAAAAATCTATATTTCCATTAGTTTATAAACGGTCGTTAATACATCCATCGATCTACTCTATCCTCCATCCTCCGTTGTACCTCTAGTTGCTGCACTATAAAATGTAAAATCCAATGACGACAGTTAACTCGCCAAAGCTCTGAGGTATCCTTTTAATCTTCCTCCGCCAAAAACAGAGTTTTCTAATCTGCTTGAGGCACGAAAATTGCAATATTTCGACACAATAAGTAAAGCCAAGATGGTGAAGTCTCTACTACACCATACGGCCGCGGCAGCTCTAGCCCTACTAATCTCCTCTACCACTGCTCACAATATCATTAAAGATAGCTATACAATCTACGAACTCGACGATGAAGAAGAAGGTTCCTTAAATAACAACAAACCACACAAACAAGCTAAAGAAATAGACATAACAACACCTGTACTATGTTCACAAGAACTTAATTTATATTGTCCACCTAGTACTACCTGCTGTCCTAAACATGTTATTAAATCAAATGGTAGTTTAGATTCTAGTATTAAAACTGAGAGAGAGATTGTTGGTTATTCATGTTTAGTTAGTTGGTCATCTGCTGTACAACAAGGCCCGTGCTGTGATCACCAGATTGTTGATAAAAATTCTGATGTATCTTCTCAGTTTGGATCTGGATGTGCTTCCGGATATACATGTGCTGCTCCCCTAACTAATGTTGTTGATGGTAGTACACTAAACACCTCAAACGAACAACAAACTATCGACCCATTAACCAACACACCACACTGCAAACGAGATGATAACCCATCAACCAAACAACTAACAGACAAACGAGGACGGCCAATTAATACAGACTATCAATATATGCCACGCTACACAACCTGTCCTGCATTTAATCCTACTGACGGTATAAATGATATTGGTAAACCGTATGGATTGCCTATCCCTTTAGCATCTGCTAGTTATGACAAGTCAAGTTTGAAAGGTGGTGGTGGGGTTAGTAGTTCGAATGATGTCAAGTTGAACAACATGGAAAGAATGAAGGCAAACACAGTTACAGATGACGATAATGATTCGTATATTGGACAATTGGCATACTTTACAAACATGGGTCCCCTAACAACAAATCCAGAGGATTTACATTCACATCATGAAGGAGTAACCACGGCTGTTATTGGTATACACGGTTCAGGACGTGATGCTGGATCATATCTTTGTGCTTTGATTGCTGCTGTTGGAGAAGGTGACGTTAGTGATGATAGTAGTAATTTGGAGGAGGAATTGTTAAAGAGTATGGAAGGAGTTAGTACTACTCAACGTCGTCGTCGTGTTCAGAGTGATAATGATAGTGGGAGTTTAAAGGAGAAGGAAAGAACATTGGTAATTGCACCTTGGTTCCTTGCCCCCTCTGATGGCCAGCCTCAATCCTCCACTCCCACTACTTCTACCGCTTCTTCATTACCATTCTTGCAATGGGCTGATCGTGCACCCGTATCACACACATTTCGATATGGTGCCGAATCAATCAGTGTGCCTCCTCCTGCTGCTGAAGACGTATCATCATCATCCACTACAACAATTAGTTCCTATGGTGCAATGGATGTATTACTTGAAACATTATGTAACAAAAAGAATTATCCAAACTTACAACGGATTGTGGTAGCTGGACATTCAGCTGGTGGACAGTTTGTTCATCGATGGGGATTAAGTTCGGATAGTTGGTGCTTTGGGGATAGACATGGTCAACCCGAGGGTGCTGATGGTTTAGTAGCTTCTCTACCGTCTATTAGGGTGGTGGCTGCCAATCCTCGATCATATGCCTATTTGGACAAGAGACGATACTTCCCTACTGCTGATGAAAGTACTGTTACCCTCAGTGAACAAACTGAAGAAGAAGATAAGGATACACTTTCACCATTTAACAAGTTGGACTTTCGTCTACCAACAACGTCAGAGTTTGATGATTGTCAAGAGTATAATCAGTATTGTTGGGGATTACAAGATAATCCTAACGTTCCTGCTCCGTACATTACCAACAATGTTAACAAGAATAATATGGGCGATGATGCAAGTGATAGTGATGATGATAATACGAGCCTATTCTGCCGGTATGCCTCTCGAGATGTTGTGTATCTATCAGGTCAGCGTGATATTAAACAATTGGGGAATCAGATTTGTGACGAGGATGGATATCAAGGACCGTCAAGAAGAGAACGGAGTGAACGCTTTTATGCCTCTCTTCAAGTTCAAGGAGGTGAGGTATTGAGTAGCTGTCAGGGATCCTCTGATACACTGCCACCAGATAAGGCACAAATTCATGATCGTATTGTTGTACAAGATGTTGGTCATGACCATGCACTAATCTTTCAGAGTAAGGAAGGGAAAAAAGGAATGTTCTCTGACCCTGCCTTAAATTAAGCCGTGGGGAAGTAGGGAAAGCAAAGTATGTGTACTTGTAAAGTAAAGTAGACAAAGTAAATGTATAGAAACTCTTTTTCTCTTCTTTTGTACTTTTTCTTGTACTTCCTCCAGGATGTTACCCATCCACACCTCATCTCCTCTCAAATTCAAACTCTCTACATA
>Ga0214479_100114_pt1 | contig 48893 bp, 29 predicted proteins | sample M1_20Mar14CPVII9_5_FD_165054 | JGI IMG/M metagenome (GOLD analysis project Ga0214479, IMG submission 165054) | Marine eukaryotic communities from Monterey Bay, California, United States - M1_20Mar14CPVII9sort6BwellE14 | ecosystem: Environmental > Aquatic > Marine > Unclassified | place: USA... | reverse complement strand
AGGAGGATGGTATTTCAGTCCAAAGTCTGCCCCAATGTGATAGTCCATTCCATGTAAACGCCTTTGATCTTGGTGTAGTGACATTATCCTCATCATTCATATCTGAAGTGTATGTGAGATGGTCTTCATGTAGTAGAAGCAAGTCTTTTAACAGCTCATTGATAAGTTCACCTGCTTTTCCACCATTAATATCATATCTCTCCAAAAGTTCTAATCCTAATGAGCTATACTTTGCCTTGTCATCATCGGTAACATCATTAACTGTCTCTTCCGTATTAGTAGTAGTAGACTGAGATCTCTTGCTCATTTCATTTTGGATATCACTAAACCGTTGTCGGGCACTTGATACTATAGCCGATGATTGAATGTACTCCTTATACTTTGATAATGTTTCTATAGAAAGTGTAGACCAGTAAACTTCATGACGAGTAGATGATTGTAAATGTGGCGTCTTGATTTGTTGTTTCTGCTGTTGTGAGTTATTGTTGGACATGATATGGATAACCTTGTTGAGATAATCAAGTCCCAAGTCTTCCGCAGCTTTTGCTATAGAACTCTCATTACAGATACGACCACTTTGTAGGTAGTAAGCAGATGCAAGCCAATAACAACGACATCGCAATCCAAGAAGCTGATCGTTTGTATCGTTGTCAGTTGAAGAATCTAGTTGAGATTGTATTGCCTCAACGAGTTGCACTAATTTGGGAATTATAAAGGCAAGAACATCGGAATATTCTTGCTGTTCATCTGAGCCAATATCATATGTCTCGGATCTCTTAAACCGAAGCTCGGCATTCAATAGATTAACAGCCAAGACAGAGAGGGCAGCTGGTAGGTCACTAGTCTCGTCAAGCGAGTCCTCTCCATACCAAGGCATCAACTCAGTCTTTCCAGCTAAGGTTGTCATTTTGAAACCTGAATAAGTATACACATGATTTGATCAGTAGAATGTTAGAGATACAGGGAGGGATGAGACATGCACATGTAAACCATAGCGTCTACTTACAATCAAGGACACATGATGAAATAGAATCTGTGCCTTCTACCGCAAATACATCACCAACATTTAGAGACACATGAATGAGAAAGATCTCGGCTAAATTCCTCGGTCCCGAGTTATGTCGACTCCACTTTGTGACAAATGAATTCAATGAGGTAGGAGTAACAAAGGCTGTAATCTGATCTATCGGTGTCGTTGTAGCCGAGTCAAGCGGCGTATCCGACGAGTTTCGTGCCGGGGAGTTGAGGATCAAACCTCCTTGTGTGATAAGCGGTAAATGATCCTTCTTATCCAAATCCTCCTTAAGTAACTTGGTATAGTATGGATTCTGGGCAGTACATGATAATGCCCCAGCCAATAAACAATACTCAACACTACCACGTTTTGATTTCCTTTCCGTTTGTTTCTCGGATGTTAACATTTGTGATCGTACACGTTTTGATACCCGTTCTGTACCACTATTTGACTTACTCCGTTTCTTCTTGGTTGGTTTTGGTTTGTTATTATTAGCTGATTTATTAGAATCTTTGTTGTTGTATTCACTACCAAGTACTGCTGATATGTCACCCGTGGCACGTTCTAATACCTTACGATTTCGTTCACGTTTAGCGGCTACCATCTCTTGATATGTCGGATAGGTATGACCATTGAATTCAAATCCTTCTCCTGGTTGTAACTGTTGTTGTTGCTCTTGTACTTCTTTTGGTGGTGACGATACTACACCAGCGGACAATCTTGCCAATTTTAGTGGTGAAGCTGCCATTGGGGACGATGATTCCTTTGTTGGAGGTGAATCGTCATCCGTCGACATTGCATCGAGCGGAGGATCAGAGGCACCGGGTTGAGAAGGATAACTAGGTCTGTTCACCTCTCCATCGGTACCTTCGTCGGCGGTTGAAACACCAGTCTCCTCGGCACCTGATGTAACTACTTCTTTCTCGGAATCAATAGGCTTCTTCTTAACTACCACCCCAAGAGCACTCGTCGAACTAAACTCCTTACAAACACATCTCATCCGTTTAACATCTCCATCGTCCAAATACTTAGACATACATTCCAATGCACTAAACGGTACACCCAACAATGGTGATATTTGTATATTAACCAAGGGTGAACCAAATTCATCATCTTCGGATATATGAGGCTGTCCGTAAGATGTACCCTCGTTACATGCCTGTAGTAATATATTGCCCAATGTAACCCATGAATATTTTGGTAGATTTAATACTAGTTCGGTTGGTTTCTTCTCCTTTTGTGGTACGGGCTCCTCGTCCATTGATTCATCACTTACTCCTATAGTATTAGTCAAGGCAGGAGTTTGTTGTTGATCCCAACGTTCCATCTCCTTCCATGCCCTTAATAACAAACGATTAGGCGGTACTCCTTGAGGTAACACCGACAATCCACGTTCAATTGCCAATCGTTCCAAACATCGATATTTCATTGGTGGATGATTTCTTCTTCTACTACCTTTCTCAACGGAGGATACAGTAGTATTATTATTATCAACCTCACGTCCCAATAAACGTGCAGCACAAGCTAATTTATACCATAATGTTGGATCTGATGAATCTAATTCAGTGGCATCACAGTATGCTGATAGGGCTAGATGAATGGTTTGTTCGTTTGTTTCGGTGAACCATAGACTGTTATTGCTGTTGGTAGTAGATGATGGTGGAGAATCTACCATTTCATCAGGTGATGAAGAAGGAGTGGTAGAGAAGGAGAGTCGACTTCGTATGCCAAGCTTGGTTATCGCTCCTTTATCCAATATATCCATTCCCTTAATCTCTCCCTTCAATCCCTTCGTGCCTAATCCCTTCTCCTTCTCCTGCTCACCTCGAACACCACTCTTCTTATCTCCTCCATCTCCAACACTACCCACAACACCACTACTGCTACCAACTACACCAGACAATAATAAATCAGCATAATTAACTAATATCAAATAGGATATTTGACGTATGACACTTTGATGTGCCTTACTTAACTTTGTCCATTTCTTTGCCACACTGGTTTTAGTATTAGAATCTTTGTTAGGTGAGTAGTATGTGTCTAGCCATGCCGACGAACTTCCAGTAACACCTGGCTGTAGTACACCTTTCTTACTATCACTAGTGGTAAGTATTGAGGATAGTATAATTGAATCTAACAATAAGGATGATTCCAATGTTGATCGTGCTGTGTTTGCTGCATGTTTTATCGCTTGATATGCCTCCTCTTCCACTTTGGATAATGCTTCCACATCTTTTGCATCATTATCATCATAATATATACCAACATCAGCTGCTTTATTTATAATCTTCTCACTAACAATCTGCTGCTGCTTTTCATCCAACAAGATGCAATATTTTCTACTAACAGAATGCAGCTCACCTATAGAGGATATGGCAGTTGAATAGGTTGTTTTTAATCTAGCTATTGTTGCCTCGGCTGTTTCACCTATTTGTTGTTTATGTTTCTTCTTGTGTCGTTTACTACGGCTGTGTTTATTGGTAGGTTTGTGTTGCAAGTTGTTAGAAGAAGGTGCATGTGATGTGTTATTGTTGTTTGTCAGAGTAGAGGATTGGTTTGCAGAATTCGTAGTAGATTGCTCACCGACGCCTAGATTATTGTTATTAACATTGGCAAGTGCATTAGATATACCCTCTGATATAGACTCGGTAGTAGAATGTTCATCATCGTCACTACTACTATAATAATCTGAGTTATTGCAGCTTGTATCATTTTTTCGACTTCGTTTATTGTTTTGTTGGCAACGCCGCCGGTTTGATGTATCGTTTGCTGCTGCCCACATATTCTACTACACTCCAATTGGACTCTTCGCCAGGTACAAAGCAGTACGAAAAAAGGGAGACGTACGCTTTGCCTTGCAAAGACTCCACGGAAAAATCACAAAACTAGTGCTATGCGAATTTTTTATTATTTTATTGCAAAGAACAAAATTAGATACCTTTAAAAAGTAGTGCTTTTCGCACACGGCTAATTTCTAAAAATACCTATAATCAAATTTTGGCCTCGCGGGAATAGCCTTACTTAGTAAACGGACAACATTTCACGTACAAATATTGTCTCTCACGTCGGTGCGTAGGGCAATGCCGGATCTCATTCTACCGGATAATCCTTCTAAACTTAAGCTGTCCTATACATATGTAACACATTTTCGGCGTTGGTGGGGCTGGTTCAGCGTGTGTTTGATCATAAGAAACAGCCTTTGCAACAACAATATTCTGTTGATGTGTGTGAATAGTAGTGATTTGTTGATGGTACTGCTGACCACCAGATAGAAGTTTGACCATGGCTGCCTTTATTTATGTGTTGTATATATAGTGATTGAGATATTCTATACATATGAGCAATTCTAATATAGTATAACACACATAAAACATGCCTCACAACCAGCCCTTATTAGCCATGATTAGCAATAATAGTAGTGATATGTCAGCAAGGCTGCCGGCACCTAGACGATAGTTACACCATGGCCGCCGTTGTCTATTGATTATTAACATAATAATCGAGGTCCCCTTAATTGGATTGCAATGTTAATACAGTATAACATCTAGTTTAGCTGCCATACTTTATTGCTTCAACATGATGAGCCTATGATGGAGACACTATTTGCAATAGAATATCTCAGGCTCTACTATACCTACATCCACCAGACCTTCAACCATATTGCTCCATAATACCTTCTAAAGAGTTGTCTAACGGCAATAGTTGCCAATCCTACCATAGCCGCCGGTGGAGACGTTGCTATAATAGGGCCTATTGCTGTAGTAGTGCACTAACAAAATTTTGGCAAAATATTACTACGTGGAACTTTTAGATATTTGGAAAGTCGATGTGATTTTTCTGTGGAGTCTTTGCTTCGCAAAGCCGTACCTCCCTTTCCGTACTGGCTTTGTACGAAGCATGGAGTCCAATTGGAGTGATTCTACTAGTGATATTTAGACGATTCTTATGATTTATACAGGATGGGGCATTGCTGTAGGGTATATGTATCAAAGCAAGTTCATATCAGCCATCGGCACAAACTCTTTTTATGAGAGTATAACTATTGTACTTAGTACTCTTCGTATCATGATAAGTGTTAAATAATATCGTATCGATACACTTTTGATATATCTAGAATTTAATGTTTGTTGTGGGCCGATATGGGCGCAAGGGGTAGCGAATAAAGGGCAGAGATATACCTTGTATGGATGGACGTTATTCATACTATTGTTTAGATACTGTTTGAACATAGGGTGGTGGCGCACAAAGTATATTAGAAGATTAGAAGAGACACATATCACTTACTACAACTTTCCACCCGAAACAGTCAAGTTTTTGATATGAACCAGGTCATTAGGCACAGCAATACATAGTGAAGAGGCTGATAATAGTTTAATAAAGCAAGGTGTGCAAATAGCAATTGTGACATTGGTATATTAGATTATACAATACCGCCGAGATACAACCATACTAGCCACCTGTATATAGATCAGGGTAGATCAGGGTACCTACCTAATTATTTGACAAGGAAATATGAGTACTGTTGATGAAAGCAATGAAGTATGTGCCAATTGTGGCAAAGGTGAAGAAGAGAGTGACAAGCTTAAAGCATGCACGGCATGTAATTTGGTAAAATATTGCAATAGAGAATGTCAAATTGCTCATCGGCCACAACATAAGAAAGAGTGTCGAAAGCGTGCCGCCGAATTACATGACGTAGAACTATTTAAACAACCTCCGCCAGAAGTAGAAGATTGTCCGATTTGTTTTATACGTTTACCAACACTAACATCCGGACGTAAATATATGTCATGTTGTGGAAAAGTCATTTGCAATGGATGTGCTTATGCCCCTCGATATGATAATCAAGGCAATAAAGTTGCTGAAGACAAGTGTGCATTCTGTAGAACTCCGGCACCTAAAACACAGGAGGAGGCAGTGGAAAGATTAAAGAAAAAGTTTGAGGCTGATGATGCCGAAGCAATCTACATCACTGGATGTTACTATGCTGCAGGGGAAAATGGATTTCCACAAGATTATCCCAAGGCATTAGAACTTTATGATCGGGCAGGGGGGCTTGGTTATGCTGGAGCATATAACAACATTGGATCTTCATATCAACATGGTAAAGGTGTGGAAGTTGATATGAAGAAGGCTAATCATTACTATGAGCTTGCTGCTATGGGAGGAGCGGTAATGGCTAGATACAATCTAGGATGGTTGGAAGAGAATGCAGGTAATGCGGATCGGGCGTTGAAACATTATATGATTGCAGTGAGAAATGGATGTGCTATATCATTGGAGGAGACTAAAGATCTATACTCAAACGGACATGTAACAAAAGATGATTACACAGCAGCATTGAGATCATATCAAGAATACTTGGGTGAGATAAAGAGTGCTCAAAGGGATAAAGCTGCTGCTGAAAGGGAGGAGTATCGTTATCATTAGAGGGTTGACAAATGACAATAACACATACTAGATTTACATTTGCATTAGTTGGTCTTTGCCTTCTCTGCAATCTGTTCCATCATCTATATACCTACTTTACCAACACTCTATCATTCTTTATAATCTAACAAATACATTAAAGTTAGTGTAAAAAGTTTCCATGTCTTCCCATCTACTAATAGTACCGATACCTCTCATCAAATGCAGCTGCCTCATCCCTCTGATTACTCTTGATCTCCCCCAGATATTCTTGATATAATTGTAAAGCTTTTGTGTAATCTTCTTTAGTAGCGTGTCCGTTTGAGTACATATCTTTGACAGTGTCCAAAGAGTTATTTTGTCCACTCCTTACTGCTATCATGAAGTGCTTCAATGCTCTATCGAAATTGCCTCTTTGCAATTCATCCCGACCGAGATTGAACCTTGCTTGTGCCTCTCCCCCGATCGCTGCTAATTTATAATAATACGTGGCCTTCTTCTTGTCAACTTCTACACATCTACCTAGTTCATAAGCAACACCAATACTGCAATACGCTTTAGAATATCCAAGCTCTGCCGCCCGATACCAAAGTTTTAAAGCCTTGGCACGATCCTGTCTAAAACCGTACTTCCCATCTCGTTGATACACTCCTAGATTGAAGATTGCAATAGGATCATCTTTCTCTTTTCTTTTCTTATCTCTTTCATTTGCTTCTTTGTCTGAAGTATGAGCAGGGACTCTGCAAAAGGGACACAGTGTTATTGCCGTTTTCTTTGTTTTTGAAACGTACCTAACCGTATAAACACATCCACTGCATATAACTTTTCCACAACATGTCTGATATTTACGTCCCGAGGTAAATGTTGGAAGAAGTAAAAAGCAAATTGGACAATCTTCATCGGGCGGAGGTTGTTTGAATAGTTCCTCGTCACTAATCTTCCTAACGTCCTCCAAATACATAGAATCTAATGAGTTGATAACTTCGTTGGTACTTGAATTATTATTATCATGTTTTGAGGGTGGTAGTTGCACCTCTCGATTGTTAGCAACACACACTTTACACCTCCGCTGACAATCATCTAACTTCCATTGCTTCTTACTAAAACTATCCTTGGGTAGATCTGAATGACATGCAGCACAAATCTTCATCATTGATAGTTATTGCTGTATATCTATGTATTTCGGTGGAGTCGGTGTGTTTGATATATTATAGGGCTGTATGTTGTTTATATATTTATTGTGGTGCACCTTCTCAGAATTCAAAAGGAAAATTTGCTCGATATTGTTTGAGACAAGACGCCGGTCTACTATGTAATACCACCAAACGAAGCTACAGATTTATCAATGGAACTATTCCACACACCCTTCGTGCTAATTATACTGCAGTAAGCTTTGGTGGAGCGAGCAACAACAGGCAACAACTACAACTCACAACTTAAAAAGAACACAATTAAATCGTACTTTGTACACTTCGTATCATGATAAGTGTGAAAAAATACCGTATAATACGGACAATACCATGATATGTTGCCGCCACAGCAGCGCGGATGAGGGTGTCTACCATTGCAATACCATCAAATATCGTCTCAATAGGTCTATAATAATTTATGTTGCAAAGGATAGGGTGTGGAAACAGCTCAATTTGCCTACTCAATTAATCATCTTTTATTAGTAGCAACTGCCATCTATCAACGGTCAAATGAGGTGGATGGGCGTCTAATTATACACAACAATATGCTATCATACATTCAACAACCGTTGGTGATATATAGTAATAATATGGGCTACGATAATATGCTATACAGACGGTATTAATCGCGTAGTTGGAGATAAATACCCCACAGACTATATAAATGTCGTTGGTGTGTTATTATCATTACATGTGGGTGGCAACAACAAATATCCCTAGTTATAATATATTGGAGAGTTTAGAAATGATTAATAGTGATTAAGTATCAACAGCAATTAGAGTATTAGATTGTTGCAACGATTATTGTGGTTATATGAAACCAGTATATAATTGGTAGTGATAATGACATACAAGGAGGATATACCTCTATATACCTTTTGTATGGATGGACGGTATAAACTATTACCAAACGTCTGAACTTTAACAGTTTTGGTCATCTTTATCAATAGATTAGAGTATATTCATATTAGAAGAGAAGTAATATCAACCTCTACACTGCTTGCAACTCCACTAAACCAAAAAGTTGCAATAGTAAAGACAAAGAGAGAGTTTGAGAGGCCGGTATATCAGTTTAATCAGTGAATATCAAGGTATACAAGTAACAATATACACTAATAACATACTGCAGATACAATTATTATATTATGAGCAGCGGTGAGTCTGACAAGATTTGCAAAGATGGTGCATCAAAATCAAATATTGATGATGTATGTGATTGTGATGTGATTGGGAAGTTACAGAATATGAGCACGGCCGATAGAGAAGATATAGCATTATTAGTATGTGCCAATTGTGGTAAAGAGGGTACTAGTGATAATATGAATATATGTAACAAATGCAAGATGGTGAAATATTGCAATGCTGTATGCAAAAAGGTACACAAGAAGAAGCATAAGAAGGAATGTGAGGAATATGTTAGACTTGCAACTGAGAAACACAACGAAGAACTTAGGCTCGCAGCTGAACTACACGATGAAAAGCTATTCAAAGAGCCACCATCGCAATTTGGAGATTGTCCAATTTGTTTCCTTCGAATGCCCACACTTGAAACAGGTAGTAGATATCAAACATGCTGTGGAAAAAATATATGTAGTGGATGTTTCTATGCACCTGTCTATGATAACCAAGGCAATGAAGTTGATAATGAAAAGTGTCCGTTTTGTAGAATTCAAACACCTAAATCAACTGATGATGCATTAGAAAGAGAGAAGAAACGAGTGGAGATGAATGATCCTATTGCAATGACTAATCTAGGAAATTACTATAGAGACGGGAGTGGGAGAAACGGATTTCCACAGGATTATACCAAGGCATTAGAATTGTGGCATCGGGCAGCAGCAGAGCTTGGTTATGATGTAGCTTATTGCAATATTGGTTTTGCATATCATTTTGGTAAAGGGGCAGAACATGATATGAAGAGGGCTATGCATTACTACGAACTAGCAGCGATTGGAGGGAACGGAGTAGCAAGGAACAATCTAGGTACTTGGGAGAAGAAATCAGGCAATATGGAGAGAGCATTGAAACACTACATGATTGCAGTAAGGGATGGATATGCCAACTCTTTGTGGAGAGAATCAAAATCCTGTATTCAAAAGGACATGCAACAAAAGATGATTATACAAAAGCATTACAATCCTATCAAACATACTTGGGTGAGATTAAGAGCAGCCAGAGGGACAACGCTGCTGCATTTAGTGAGAAGTACCGTTACTATTAACTATATCTATTTAAAGTTAGTCTATGATAGATTCTTTCAACAGTAACTTTAAATAGTCTTTAATGTTGTGCACATGATGTGCTCATATCTTATGCACTTTTTATGCTATTCAAATGTGGCAGCTCGTCTGGTGCTTGAGACTTGAGTGAGGTATTGATACTAATGATTAGCTATGTAGTCATCCTTCGTTACTGAAAGTCGCAACTGTGCCCAATGGCACTAATAGTAACGATAGTCCTCATGGGCAGCAGCGGCTTTATCCCTCTGTACACTTTTAATCTCACCCAAATATGCTTGGTATAATTGTAAAGCTTTCATGTAGTCTTCTTTTGCTGCATCGCCATCTAAGACATTTGTTTGATCATATTCAAAGAGTAAGTATATCCACCCCTCACTGCAATCATGTAATGTTTGATAGCTCTATCAAAACTGCCTGCCTTCACCTCCATATTGCCTAGATTATACCTTGCTGTTATATCCCCTCCCACAGCTATTGATATAGAAGGGTATATGATATAACTCTACATAAGCTAATAAAGCATATTGATAAACTTAATCTCATACTTTGAAACTAGAGGTATCGACCTGCCTATGTAGTCCTCCTTTGTTATTGTTCATCGTTTAGTAACTGATAATAATTTACAAAAGTCACAACTGTGCCCAATGGCACTAATAGTAACGACAAGACGGCATTACCTCTGAGTAGGAAAGAGACTCAACCCAGTATGGCGGAGATTGAAAAGCAGAGTTAGCTCTACAAATGTAAATCTAGTATGTGTTATGTCATTTGTCAACACTCTAATAATACCGATACTCATCATTAAATGCAGCAGCTTTATCCCTCTGTGGACTCTTTATCTCACCCAAGTATGCTTGATAGGATTGTAATGCTTTTGTATAATCTTCTTTTGATGCATGTCCATTTGAATATAAGTCTTTGATTAGCTCCATAGCGTCATTACATCCTCCTCTTACTGCAATCAAATGATGTTTCAAAGCTCTGTCCTTATTGCCTTCAAGCCACTCATCAAGGCCTAATTTGTGCCTTGCATGTGCATTCCCTCTCATGGCTGATAACTCATAGTAATGATGTGCCTTCTTTCTATCAACTTCTACTCCTATACCATGATCATATGCATAACCTATATTGCCATAGGCTTTAGAATATCCAAGTTGTGCTGCCCGATGATATAGTTCTAATGCCTTGGCATAATCTTGTGTAAATCCGTTTAACCCATCTTCGTAATAACACCCTAGATTTCGGATTGCAATAGCATCATCAGCATCCATTCGTTTCTTTTCCCACTCCGTTGCCTCCTTTTCTGTAGGCCATTGAGTTCTACAAAAAGGACACTTGTGGTTGTCGACTATATTGCCTTGGTTATCAAATACTGGTGCATGAATGCATCCGCTACATATAGTTTTCCCGCAACACGTCTTGTATCTACTCCCCGTATCAAGTGTTGGTAAAAGTTGAAAACAAATTGGACAATCTTCAAACTCTGGTGGAGGTTGTTTGAATAGCTCTTCGTCGTGCAACTCCGCAGCACGTTTTCTACATTCTTTCTTATGCTGTGGCCGGTGAGCGATTTGGCATTCTCTATTGCAATATTTCACCAATTTACACGCCGTACATGATTTGAGTTTATGACTCTCTTCCTCGCCCTTGCCACAATTGGCACATATCGATACTTCATAATCTTCATCGACGATACTCATGTTGCTTGGTGGGTAGTTTTATCGTTCGTATCTGTCCAATATAGTTATGTGGTATGATTGTATTCAACTACTGAGTTAATCGGTATCAAATCCGGGCGTGTATAATGATGCCAAAGTAACTCTATTGAACACACCTCTTCCCATCTACATCGGTAGGGCTGTTCTTCCTTGATTGGAGGCGGTATCCTAAATGTCCGTTTAGCGCCAACAGTCAAAATTTTCATTGATAAATACATAGGTAAGATTTTGAGTGATTGTGTACTATCCTCTAATCAACTCATCATATTGACAGTATCATACTATATATACTCTCATCCCTTACCTCCATGCTATCATCTGTATAGAATTGGAAGGAGTAGTTAGTTATCGGGATAAAGAAAGATACAACATTAATAGTGTGCACAAATTAAAAGATACGCCTGGCTGTCAACTAATCAACAACATTATGAGTGCAGTTGATAAAGACATCGTATTATCAGTATGTGCCAATTGTGGTAAAGAAGGTGATGATATAAACAATCTATGCAACAAATGCAAACAAGTGAAGTACTGCAACGCCGCATGTAAGAAAAAGCACAGACACAAACACAAAAAAGACTGTGAGGAGCATCAACGACTTGCTCAAGAGCGTGCTGTCGAGTTACACGATGAGAAGCTATTTGCAGAGCCACCATCACAAGAAGATTGTCCAATTTGTTTCCTACAGTTACCATCACTTCCTACGGAAAGGTCTTACATGTCATGCTGCGGAAAACTTATATGTAATGGATGCCGCCATGCACCTCTATATGATAACCAAGGCAATGAAGTTGATGGTAACAAGTGTGTTTTTTGCAGAACTCCACATCCTGAAACAGAAGAGGAGCTAATAGAAAGGATAATGAAACGAGTTGACCTGAATGATCCTATTGCAATAAGCAAGCGTAGTAATTATTACAAAGATGGGACGAATGGTTATCCACAAGATTATGTTAAGGCATTAGAACTATATCATCGGGCAGGAGAACTTGGTTATTCTGAAGCTTATGGCGGTATCGGTTGGGCTTATTTACATGGCAGAGGAGTAGAAGTTGACAAGAAGAGGGCTATTCATTACTGGGAGCTAGGAGCTATTGGAGGAGATGTAAGTGCAAGACACAATCTAGGCCTGGAGGAGGCACGTGCAGGCAATTATGATAGAGCTGTCAAGCATTATATGATTGCAACTAGGAGTGGAGATGCTGATACTTTGAAGAAGATTCAACAGTTATACTTAAATGGGCATGCAACGAAAGAAGATTATACAAAGGCATTGCAATCCTATCAAAAATACTTGAGTGAGGTTAAAAGTCCCCAAAGAGATAAAGCTGCTGCATTTAATGATCAGTATCGCGATTAAGTTTCCTCTCTTACAAATGGAGGACAAGTCAACAGTTACCAACATTGGCCAGGTATATAGTAATGGTAGAGTTCGAGTAGTAGAAGTTGATAAGAAGAAGGCGATACATTATTATGAGTTAGCTGCTATGGGAGGAAATGTAAGAGCAAGGTATAATCTTGGTGCCAATGAGGCACGTGAAGACAATATGGATAGAGCAATAAAACATTGGATGATTGGAACAAAGAGTGGGCATAACGAGTCTTTGAAGAAGATTCAAGACTTGTACTCTAATGGGTATGCAACAAAAGAAGATTATACAAAAGCATTACAATCATATCAAACATATTTGGGTGAGATTAAGAGCAGTCATAGGGATGAACTGCTGAATTTGATGAGGGGAATCGTTACTACTGAAGAAGGTTATAGCCATTAATGTCTGATGCAAGAAGCCAAGGTCAAGGTATCCAAGAAGAAGGAAAAGACGGCATCAACTACGAGTAGGAAAGAGATACAGCCCATCACCGGCACAGCGGAGGATGAAAAGCAAAGTTAGTTCTTTAAATCTAGTACGTTTATAGATATGGCACTTCTCTACTACTAGTGTATTATACTTTCTAACTGTTTCCATATCTTCCCATCTACTAATATACCGATACATTTCATCAGCTGCAATAGCCTAACGAAGCCAAACTAAAGTGAAATGAACCTCTATAATAATGTACCGCCAAAACTAATAATAACGAAACTTCTCATGTGCTGCAGCAGCTTTGTCCCTCTGTCTACTCTTAATCTCGCCCAAATATTCTTGATAAGCTTGTAATGCTTTTGTGTAATCTTCTTTTCCTGCAAATCCATTTAAATATAAATCTTTGATCATCTTCAGAGACTCATCAGATCCACCTCTCACGGCAATTATAAAATGTTTCATTGCCCGATCCGCATTACCTGCACTCCCTTCCCTATTACCAAGATTCCACCTAGCTATTACTTCTCCTCTTATAGCTGCTAATTCAGTATAATGTTGGCTCTTCTTCATATCAACTTCTACACTTTTCCTGTTTCATATGCATTACCGATACTATTGTAAGCATTAACGTAATTAAGATCTGCTGCCCGATGGTATAATTCCAATGCCTTGGTATGATCTTGTTCAAATCCATTTGTCCCATCCCAATAATAACATCCTATAGTGTAGATTGCTTGGGCATCATTAGCCTCTACACGTTTGGTCAACCTTTGGTTCATCTCATTTTCTGTTTTAGGAGCCACAACTCTACAAAATGCACATGCATTTTGTTTGTCATTATCAACTTTATTGCCGTGGTTATCATAGACAGGTGCATGGAAACATCCACTGCATATAACTTTTCCACAACACGACTGGTATCTACTACCTGAATTCATTAAAGGCAATCGGAGGAAACAAATTGGGCAATCTCCATACTGTGATGGTGGCTGTTTAAATAATTCTATATCATGTAACTCTTTAGCACGTTTTCTACATTCTTTCTTATGCTGTGGCCGATGAGCAATCTGACAGTCTCTATTGCAATATTTCACCATCTTACATGCCGTACATGATTTAAGATTACTACTCTCCTCTTCGCCCTTGCCGCAATTAGCACATATCGATACTTCATAATCTTCATCGACGATACTCATGTTGCTTGGTGGGTAGTTTTATCGTTCGTGTCTATCCAATGTAGTTATCTGGTATGATTGTATACAACTACTGAGTTAATCGGTATCAATCCGAGCGTGTAAATTGATATATCAAGGGAACTCTATTGAATTATATATTACCTATAATATCTCCTCCTTGCTCGGCGCTCGACTCTCGCCGACGGTATCCTGAAATGTCCGTTCAGCGCCAACAGTCAAATTTTCATTTGATATCATGCACCTTCTCCCCTGGGACTTTACGTACCACTTGCGCGGAAGCGTAAGACACAAGACGCCCAAGCAAAGCTCAAAATCCCAGGGGAGAATCATGCACCCTATCTTCTCGATCTAGAGTTGGCGCTATTATGTACTCTTCATCCCTTCCCTCCGTGCTCGTGCTATAATAATCGGTAAGGGTTGGAGGAAGGAGTAGGGTGACCACAACGATACGCCTGGCAACTAATCAACAACATTATGAGCACCGCCGAGGACGACATCATCGTATCGATATGTGCCAATTGTGGTAAAGAGGGTGATGACGTTAACAACATATGTAACAAATGCAAGTTAGTAAAGTACTGCAACGCCGCTTGCAAAAAGAAGCATCGACACAAACATAAGAAAGATTGTGAAGAACATATAAGACTTGCAACTGAACGTGCTGCTGAACTACACGATAAAGAACTATTCAAACAACCACCAAAAGAAGAAGATCGTCCAATTTGTTTCCTACTAATACCAACACTTCCTACGGGGTGGAGGTACAAGTCATGTTGTGGAAAACTAATATGCAGTGGTTGTATCCAAGCTCCTCTATATGATAATCAAGGCAATAGAGTTGATAATCAAAAGTCTGCTTTTTGCAGAATTCCTACTGCTACTTCTCAAGAGGAATCAACAGAAAGATACAAGAAACGAGTGGAGGCTGGTGATCCTACAGCAATGTACAATCTAGGGTGTGATTATCGAGATGGGAGATATGGATTGTCACGAGATTATAAAAAGGCATTAGAACTTTGGCATAAGGCAGCAGAACTTGGTCATTCTGAAGCATATGCTTGTATTGGTTATGCATATGATCACGGCAGAGGTGTAGAAGTTGACAAGAAGAAGGCTACCCATTATTATGAGCTTGCAGCTATGGGCGGAGATGAAATTTCAAGATACAATCTAGCCCTCGATGAAAAGACGGCAGGCAACATTGACAGAGCCCTCAAGCATTATATGATATCAGCAAGAGATGGACATTCTAACTCAGCGTATCAAAGATTTATACTCAGAAGGATTTGCAACAAAAGATGGTTACACAAAAGCATTACAAGCCTACCAAGCATATTTGAGTGAGATTAAGAGTCCGCAGAGGGATAAAGCTGCCGCTGAACGAGAGGACCACCGTTACTATTAGTGTATGTCTATTTAAAGCTAGTATAACAGGAAGGTTCGAGAGGAACAGATGTTATTAGACTATAGGCCGATACTAATAATAGGTTTTATTTCAAAGCAGTAAGAAGTTATTCAAAGCTTCGTTAAGCATTACTACAACGCTTATAAACATATACATTCGATTGACCCCAACTCATTTCCACTGGACATTGATGTATCAGTTCAAACTCCGTATCAAATGACTCGTCACTATTAAACTTCTTTAAACATATCCAATATGCATTAGTTGGTGCATATTTTGCCTTCTCTATAATATGTTCCATTAGCACATCATCAAACAGTAAATTAGGTATATAAACAACTGTACCAACACTCCACCATTCTTTAACATCTAACAAATCTGAATGTATAAACTTAATATCATCATGTAGTAACTTGTGTTTATATTGAAATTTATATAAACTTTGTACTGATGTTGCCATATTATGTAAATTACCTAATAATTCTATACCAATACATTCTTTATAGTCACCTATATATCGTGCTGCAAAGACTGCTCTTCCAGATCCAGATCCTAAATCATAGAATGTATCATTATTTGAATGTGGTATATTTATGTCGTTTGTTAGTAGTAGCTGAATGAAACCTTGTAGATCAATCTCTCCATATACTAAACTATCTTCACTATGCTTTTGATTGTTGTCATCTTCTCGTCGTATATCATCTGTTAAGGAAGCATCCTTTGCTGTTGCAAATGTATACTCTTCGTAGAGAGATGATAACTCGTGTAATACTTTGTCTTGTGCTAGCTGATTCAAATCTAGCTTTTGTGTACCTTTATCATTTACTGAATTCTTCAGTAAGGAATATAGATTGTCAGAATAGTTGCTGTTTGCTGTAGATAAAGCTGATGTCTTCCACTCTTCTATAGCAGTTACATACTCTAACTTTTTATCAGACATGTTGCCTAAATGGTATCTTAGCTGATGTGCTGCGGTGACCAATAGCGTTGCTTACTTCTGTTACAACCGTCCGCCCAAGAACAGTAGAACTGTATCAACAATAGTAGATCGTAATAGAGAGGGGATTAAATCGACAGTGGTGGTAGGAGCAGTACCAAACCAGCTCTCGGTATCCTAAAAATGTCCGTTCAGCGCCAACAGTCAGTAAAATTTCAAGATATTGTAGTAAGTAGTAGAGCATAGGATGTGTGCACAAAGCTACGCAATGACACCTCCCTACTTAAGCTGTAATAATATTCATTGCGTATGATTGGAAGGAGTAGTTAGATTGTAGTCACTGGGAAGGAGAAAGATTTTGCAAGCAATATTTTACACAATATGAGTACGATTGATAAAGACATTGTATTATCAGTATGCGCCAATTGTGGCAAAGAGGACGATGATGTCAATAATATATGCAACAAATGTAAACAAGTGAAATATTGCAACGCTGTATGTAAAAAGAAACACAAAAAGAAAAATAGAAAAGATTGTGAGGAACATGTTAAACTTGCTGCTGAGCGTGCCGCTAAGTTACACGATGAAAAGTTGTTTAGACAGCCACCACTAGAAGAAGATTGCCCAATATGCTTCGAAAGAATGCCATATCTAAACACTGGATGGAGGTATCAGGCATGTTGTGGAAAAGTTATTTGCTCTGGATGTGTCTATGCACCTCTATATGATAACCAAGGCAATGAAGTTGATAATCAAAAGTGTGCATTTTGTCGAACATTGCCGCCTGATTCACAAGAGGGGCTAATGAAAAGCGTTATGAAACGAGTTGAGGCCGATGATGCCGAAGCTATATTCAATTTAGGAATGTACTATTCTCGAGGGATGAATGGATATCCACAAAGTTATACCAAGGCATTAAAACTTTACCATCGAGCAGGAGATCTTGGTCACGTTGAAGCATATTGCAGTATTGGTAGTGTGTATTATAATGGTGAAGGGGTAGAAGTTGACTTGGAGAGGGCCAACCATTACTATGAACTTGCAGCTATCGGGGGAGACGTACAGGCAAGGTCCAACCTAGGTGTTGTGGAGGAAAGTGCAGGCAACGTGGTTAGAGCACTGAAACATTACATGATTGCAATTAGAAGAGGACATGCCAACTCTTTGAATATGATCAAAGAGATGTACTCAAAAGGATATGCAACAAAAGAAGATTATATGAAAGCGTTACAATCATATCAAACATACCTAGGTGAAATTAAGAGTAAACAGAGGGATGAAGCTGCTGCGACTGATGAGAAATATCGTTACTATTGAACGTAATACCAATAAAAGTAGAAACAACAGATTAGGTTTCTTCTTTTACATCTTTACTACTACCTCTAAAACAATCTAGAACTCGAATATACTCCTTCTTTCCCTTTACGAGCATGCATGCAGTAGTGCCATGACCGAGATGATATTGAGAGACTTGGTAGTGTGGAAGAGGAAGAATGGCATTGATAATGACGAGAAGAAGAAACTGACAGCTTACTTCAAGCTTGCTTACAAGCTACACCTAAACTTGAATGCATCAAGCAAAGAAGTGGCAGAGTATATTAGTAAGAACGGCCCATTGGCTGAAGTCGAAGCCTTTTGTAAATGTTATCTCTCCATTCAATCTGGGTATAGGATATCATCTATCAACTTGTCTAGCATGAATAGTACTGTGTTGTGTTCAATCCTAGAAGGTGCACTGGCAAAGGGAAAGCAAATGATGCAAGAAACCAAGGTCAAGGCATCTAAGAAGAAGGACAAGACGGCATTAGCTCCGAATAGGAAAGAGACACAGACTAGCATTAGCACAGCGGAGGGTGAAAAGCAGAGTTAGCTCTACAAATATAAATCTAGTATGTGTTATTGTCATTTGTCAACACCCTTTAATAATACCGATACTCATCACTAAATGCAGCGGCTTTATCCCTCTGTGGACTCTTTATCTCACCCAAGTATTCTTGATAGGACTGTAATGCTTTTGTATAATCTTCTTTTGTTGCATCTCCATAATCTGAGTACATTTCTTTGATCGTCTTCAATGATTCACTATGTCCATCTCTCACTGCAATCATGAAGTGTTTCAATGCTCTATCTATATTATATGCCCTCCCTTCCCTGTTGCCTAGATTGTTCCTTGCCACTACATCTCCTCTTATAGCCGATAGCTCATAATAATGACTAGCCTTCTTCTGATCGACTTCTACTCCTTGACCATTATCGTATATAGCACCGATATTACCATAAGCACGTGCTTCACCAAGTTCTGCTGCCTGATGATATAATTCTAATGCCTTTGTGTAATCTTGTTCAAATCCATACTCTCCATTCCGATAGAAACATCCCAAAGTGTAGATTGCTTGGGAATCATTAGCCTCTACACGTTTGTTCAACCTTGCCATCATCTCATTATCTGTTTTGGGAGCCACAACTCTGCAAAATGCACACGCATTTTGTTTGTCATCATCAACTTTATTACCTTCACGATCATAGACAGGTGCATGGAAACACCCACTGCATATAACTTTTCCACAACATGACTGGTATCTACTACCTGAATTTATTAAAGGCATGCGCAAGAAGCAAATTGGACAATCATCAGCTGGCGGTGGTTGTTTGAAGAGTTCTATATCATGTAGCTCTGCTGCTCGTTTTCTACACTCTTTCTTATGCTGTGGTCGGTGAGCGATTTGGCATTCTCTATTGCAATATTTTACCATCTTACAAGCCGTACATGCCTTAAGTTTATGACTCTCTTCCTCGCCCTTGCCACAGTTGGCACATATCGATACTTCATAATCTTCATCGACGATACTCATGTTGCTTGGTAGATAGTAGTTTTATCGTTCGTGTCTATCCAATGTAGTTATCTGGTATGATTGTATACAACTACTGAGTTAATCGGTATTAGGTATCAAATCCGGGCGTGTTGTAAATTGATGATGTCAAAGTAAACTCTATTATGAACACACCTCTTCTTCTAAGTAGTAGTCAAGGTATGTTTATGTACAAAATTATTCACTATTTCTCTCTTCAAACACATAAATTCTCGCGCGAATGTTCAAGATTCACACGCACTCACAAATAATCGGTCAGCACACTTCTAAAGCGTACCAAAGAAGTTCCCGTTACGGAACTGTTCAAAATTTGCATATCCTCCCGGAGTATGCTTAGAATACCATCCACTTCTTCCACTACCATAAGACCATCCTTTTTTATCACTATGATTAGCCTCTGCTGTATACCTAGCATCTTCTGCAGTAGCTCGAACATAATGTAATCGAGATAGCTTATGATTAGCCATATCTCTCACGATACTAACTCCCAAAGCTCTTCTAAACTGATGATTCATAATTGCAAATGCTCCACCTTTTTTGTCTAGATTCCGTAGTGGAGAGATAGACATACCCTCTTCTCCCGCTGCCGCTAGCTTTGCTAGAGTTCTCAACATATTCTCAAAGTCAGTATTAACGTCCCCAAAAGCTCCGACAATCAAAGGTACTACTTGTCCACCAATGAATTGACTCTGTGCCGCTTCAAATGGTCCAACTATGTTGCTACTACCGTCTCCAACAACATCAGGAGCATACTCTTTATCAAGCTTTTTGAACTTATTACGATACTGACTAATAACTTTATCTGCTCTTCTATTAGCAGGCTTATTTGTCGAGTTGTTATTGTGTTTGTAGTTGGTAATGTTAGGTTGCATCGTCTTGATCTCGCAGAAAGCTTCTCCAGAATCTGTAGCTCCACTGTCATTAACAGTTTGTTTACCCGCTGGGTATCCAAATACATGTAAGTCGGGTACAATTGCAAAAGGAGAATTACGACGACCAGCTTGTGATGATAGATGATCGACATAGTTGTTGATGTATGGCGCTCCAACCTTGCCGAGGAGAAAGTTAACAGCCTCTTTCTCCGAATGGATACCAGCTACCTTCATCATAGACTGGACCAATGACTGTATAAAGTTGTGGATTCTTCTAAATCCTCCCCCTGGAAGGCATTCAGAAGCAAGATTAGCACCAAATGGATCAAGTCTTCTACCTTTCTTTCCAAAGTATCGACCAACAAGAGATGCAAAGTTGGGATCGGGTTGCCCCAGATATGTTGCAAAGATACTCCTCCATTCAGTGTCCTTGATCATTCCAATACCGTCGGGTGGAGATGTTGCAAAGGATGCTCCTATCTTATTCCAACCTTCCCAAGACCATCTTTCATAATCATCATTATCTAAACTGTTGATTATCATCTTACCCAGACATGTTGACCTAGCGGACTCGATCTCCATTGTTATATCTCTAGTCACAGATTTTGGCATAGTACCATTACTATGGAATCCAATTTGTTCTACAGGCTGATTAACAAGTAGATCATCATTATCACGAGCTGCGGCATCAGTAACCTCCTGGAAATTAATTTGTAAATGGCTCCAGGCCTGTTCTATACCGTTAGCGATGCTATGATTTAATCTGCTGTTGTTGAGCATTTGTTCCCAAGGGGATTCAAGAGGGAAGTCAAACGACCCTTCTCCAAGCATGTTGACAATACAAGGAATATGCAATCTACCTTCGATTGTATTGTTGCGCTTGTCCTGTCGGTTGATGAGGTGAATGATACTCTGTGCAGCTCCTCCAATGAACTGAGAGAATCTTCTATCTGTGGCTTCTCTGAGACCTAAACCTTTCATACGAACAGGTAGGCGAGCTCTCTCTTTTGCAATGTTTGACCAAGAGGTATCGATGTTGATACCCATACACATTTGAACTAGCTCGTGTATACTTTCATCTACACCAGATGCAAAGTCCTCGGTCAGATCGGGATGAAGGTGTCGTAACCAATAGTCTGGCTTAAACTGGAGACAGCCAGATATAAGTAGCCATAGCATTTGACGAGCTGGAATATCAGGATGAGTCCATCTTCCAGGATCCATCAGCTTTGCAATCTTCTTGTTAGTCTCGATAATTTTCTTGAGTTTCTTCTCGAGAGTCTTCAAAACATATTGTTCTGTACCAACAGGGATGTTGCAAACATCTAATCCACGTAGAGTCTCGTTGTTATCTCCAACAACAGGTGTACCGTCATCATTCTTCAATATACCTTCTGGTATATCTCCACGATGATGATGCCAATCTTCATTGCGGTGTGCCTCATTAATGTAACACTTTGCTTTTGCTGGTTGAGCTTCCAGTCCGATATGATAGCTCTTATTCCTTTGGAGGCGGTATCCTAAAATGTCCGTTCAGTCTTATCTTCTCAGCAACAGTCAAAATTTCATTTGATAGATGATAACGTTCCTTCCCTCCGTGCTCGTGCTATTGATGATTCATGATAGGGTTGAGGAAGGAGTAGTTAGCCATCGGGAGAAAGAAAGATACAATATAGTATAGTGTGCACAAGCTAATAGATATATGACAAATAATATCTTACATATATAGACATCGATACGTCTGGCAACTAATCAACAACAATATGAGCACCGCCGACGACATCATCGTATCGGTTTGTGCAAACTGTGGCAAAGAAGGGGACGATATTAACAACATATGTAACAAATGCAAGGTTACAACTTATTGCAACGCCGCCTGTAAAAAGAAGCACAGACACAAACATAAGAAAGATTGTGAAGAACATATCAGAAAAGCGACTGAACATGCCGCTAAGTTACACGATGAAAAGCTATTCAAACAACCGCCACCTTTAGAAGATTGTCCAATTTGCTTTTTACTTCTTCCAACACTTTATACGGGTACCAAATACATGGTATGTTGTGGAAAGACAATATGCAGTGGATGTTCGTATGCACCTGTTTATGATAACCAAGGCAATGAAGTTGATAATGAAAAGTGTGCATTTTGTAGAACTCCAACGTCTAAATCAGACGAGGAAAACATTCAAAAATATAAGCAGCGAGTGGAGGCCGAAGATCCTATTGCAATCTACAATCTAGGAGGTTTCTATCGAGATGGGGTATTCGGTTTCCCACAAGATTATACAAAGGCATTAGAACTTTTGCATCGTGCAGGAGAGCTTGGCTGTGCTGATGCTTATTGCAGAATAGCTTATGTTTATAGTAAAGGTGTAGGAGTTAAAGTTGACAAGAAGAAGGCAATACATTACTATGAGTTAGCTGCTATGGGAGGGAATGAGGTAGCAAGGCACAATTTAGGTGGTAATGAGGGGATAGCAGGCAATTATGATAGAGCACTGAAACATTGGATGATTTCAATTAGAGGTGGAGATCCTCAGTCGTTGGAACGTATCAAATTGTTATACTCAAAAGGGCGTGCAACAAAAGAAGACTATACAAAAGCGTTGCAAGCCTATCAAGCATACTTGGGTGAGATCAAGAGCCCCCAAAGAGATAAAGCTGCTGCTGCCGATGAAAGGTATCGTTATTATTAGTGTGGTTAGATCATCTATTCAAACTAAGGTTTTGGTACTACTGACAGACACTATAACCAATAGAATGTAACTAATTGTCATTAGGTATCTTCTTTTGCATCTTTACTACTACCTCTAAAGCAATCTGGAACTTGATATACAAACACCCCTTCTTTCTCCTTACTACTTCCACTACCACTACTAACAGTTGTATCACTAACCTTCCATCCAGGTATACTAAACACATTCGAAACAACAATCGATCCAGGCTGTAACTCCTTCTCCAACTTTTTACCTAGCTTATCCATAATAGGTGCCAATCCATAAACAGCAACTACATCATATTGATTCAATTGTATCTTCCATATATCACGCATATAAAATGATGTAGAATTCCAATATTGTGGTGCGGTTAGTCTTCGAAAGTTTGCAAATATATGTAATGCAGGGTTTATCTCATATCCGACTGATTTGGCAAATAGGTTCTCACGTGCTGCTCTGAATACTACACGACCGTCTCCACTACCCAGGTCTACAAAGTTTAATGTGTTTTGTGCAATCTTTTCTTTCATATAACTTGATTGTAATGTATGGTTTCGTATTATATCAAACATTGCATTGAGTTTGCTACCGAAAGTTGGTAGATAGGGTGCACCTCGTCGTTGTAGAACGGGTGGAAGGCTGAGCAATACTGCCAAGTGTGGAAATAGAAAGAGTGTTGCTCCTATACCAAGTAATATCGGGTTGTATTTAGACTCCTCTGTGTTCATATTATGTTCAGAATCAGCTGTTTTGATGCGATTCCATATGCTTGATAATGATGATAGATATGAAGTGTTTGGTTTATCTTTTTGTATATGAGATGGCATTTGATGCATAGAAGATGAGTCAGATGTTGCTTGACTGGAGTCTTCCCCTTCTCCTGTCAGTAGATCAAGTATACCCATTGAGTCTAATAACTTCCTTTCTTCTTCAGTCATTTCTTCAGCACTATTGTTTGTCGGTATATCTTGTCTACTATCTGTTGCAAGTATTCCTGTATTGCTGAGCGTATCTCCTCTGTTTGTGTTAAGTAGAATGGATATCTCCTCTTCTTCAGATTCCTGTTCCTTTTCATCTGTCGTATCCAACAACTCTGGCAGTTCAATCGGAGTTAACAACTCCTCTTTCATACTCTCCGAGAATGGTGATTCAATACCAAACCATACACTATATATCAATTTAGCCAATGTATATTGTTCATCTAATTGCAACTCAGTACCAATTACACCTAGCAATCTATCATTAAGTAGTAATTGTATGCCAACTTTGGGCATATATTGTAATGTATATCGATCACCTACACTTATATTTTGATATAGATTATTATATTTAGTTAGAGAATGTTGTATATTGAGTGGTAGATCTGATATAGTTGTGTTTGGGGGTAAGTTCGCTTCTATGAACTTTGTAGTTGCCCATTGCAAATCGGTAGCTCTGGCTGGTTTGTGATAATATATTTCAAGTGCTATTGGTGACAAAGATGTTGATATTGCATCATTAGACAGTTGTTGAGATATGATTGAATTGTCAACTGCTTCTATATCTCGCGGTAGGTATAGAACTGATGAACAAACACCTACATAAAAGTATGAGAGATATGATTTGCCTTTTGCAATGAGTGGTTCATCATCATTTGATATCGTTTTAGTGAGAGGGAATGCCGCACCGCCAACTTCTATGGTTGTTGGAGAGTTATTAACAGAACTATTCTTTTGCATATTGGTTCTCTATACTGCATTCATCGTCTGCTCCTATAAGCAGCATGAATTTATCGCAATCGTCATTTTTATTGAGCTGTTCTCAAACGCTTTACTTTTATTCGGTCCGTATCTTGCACTTGGCACCGTCCTCCCCGAAAAGAGTGTTGGTAACCGTATAAAACAAATAGGACAATCTCCATATTGTGATGGTGGCTCTTTGAATAGTTCTTCATCGTGTAACTTTGCGGCACGCTCAGCAGCAAGTCTGATATATTCCTCGCAATCTTTTTTATGTTTGTGTCGATGTTTCTTTTTACAGGCAGCATTGCAATACTTAACAGCTATCCAGGTAATGGGTCATATATGACAAGATTATTTTATAGGCGAACTTCTAGCCGCTCTACCTCTGCAGGAAACGAACCTCAGATCAAAAGTGGCGGTGTTTCGGAAAGCTCTGCTCATGCACTACAAAACATACTAAGTGGCCAGGCACCCATCTCATACTCCTGAGGGCACTTGTCCACTTGAAAACCGAGTCTCAAATCCCTAACTTTTGGGGGATAGCTCAATTTACAGCCATTTGGTTGACCATGCAGCACATAGTGATCCTAGCACCCAAATGAGCTGAAAATCTCAAATTTTCTTCTACATATGCAGAGGCCTAACATAGTACAGTGGCCACTACCAAGGTATATTCTGAGGTGCCTGATGGTTGTAGAGATGAAAGGTCCTCAAAAAATGGTAATGGGACAACCTGTCTAGCGTCAAGGCGCCCAAAACCCTGGGTACATGGCTCATTTGAACAAATTTTGGCATATTTTAGCATATTTCTTCTAGGGAAGAACAAAATAGAACAGCCACTGGCACCCAATTTTGTCTCAGCGGTATGCTGATCATTTTCTACTAAGGAAGTTAGAGCAGCCTCCTACCACATCACCTCCGTTTAGGGGCTGCAAGTTGGGAGTAGGCTGCTAATGTGTAGGATACCGGAACCCACTTAGCTGGATAGCTGTTAACAGCTATCCAGGTAATGGGTCATATATGACAAGATTATTTTATAGGCGAACTTCTAGCCGCTCTACCTCTGCAGGAAACGAACCTCAGATCAAAAGTGGCGGTGTTTCGGAAAGCTCTGCTCATGCACTACAAAACATACTAAGTGGCCAGGCACCCATCTCATACTCCTGAGGGCACTTGTCCACTTGAAAACCGAGTCTCAAATCCCTAACTTTTGGGGGATAGCTCAATTTACAGCCATTTGGTTGACCATGCAGCACATAGTGATCCTAGCACCCAAATGAGCTGAAAATCTCAAATTTTCTTCTACATATGCAGAGGCCTAACATAGTACAGTGGCCACTACCAAGGTATATTCTGAGGTGCCTGATGGTTGTAGAGATGAAAGGTCCTCAAAAAATGGTAATGGGACAACCTGTCTAGCGTCAAGGCGCCCAAAACCCTGGGTACATGGCTCATTTGAACAAATTTTGGCATATTTTAGCATATTTCTTCTAGGGAAGAACAAAATAGAACAGCCACTGGCACCCAATTTTGTCTCAGCGGTATGCTGATCATTTTCTACTAAGGAAGTTAGAGCAGCCTCCTACCACATCACCTCCGTTTAGGGGCTGCAAGTTGGGAGTAGGCTGCTAATGTGTAGGATACCGGAACCCACTTAGCTGGATAGCTGTTAACTTGTTTGCATTTGTTACACGTGTTGTTGATATCTTTACCTTTCCTACCACAATTGGCACATACTACCACTTCGGTATCATTCGTGTTCATATTCTGTAACATACCGTTCACCTCACATATACCATCATCGTTTGATTGATTTAATTTTGTCTGACGTGCTCATATTACTATTTTGTCTATTAATGTATGTTATGATCTTCTTCAATACTTTTAATATCTAATAATAATAATAATAATAATACAGTACTACTGATCAAGTGTCTCTTTTGCAATTGTAAATTATGGATTGTTGAACTTGTGTAAAATTGGATGGTTATTGTTTTGTTATGGTTTTATGCATGCCCTCCTTTAGAACAGTCAAAACCTTTGCTGATAATACACGATGTGTGATGTGATAATACTGCTAATAATATCCATCACTGCATGCTTATTGAGGTGATAAGATATGAGCAAAAAAAGATAGACTAAAAAGCAACGTTTAGCGATAGTGAGGCAAGCAAAAGTATCTTTTCATAGCCCACTGCGCGGGCTAGCCCTCCGGAAGCCCTCCGGGGGCACCTGCGGTGGGCTTAACGCTGCCGCGGGCTCAGTTTATGCCCCCCAAATAGGTTACACTTGTAAAAAACAAAACATTCCACGTGTTCGAACTGGGGAACATCGCAAAATAATATAATAAGAACTGAGAAAACACCACATCATATAATACTTTTCATCTGGGTTAGTAACCGTGTAGCATTATTGTTGTTGTTGTTGTGCTCTACAATCCTTCTTACCATCCATAGAATCATCTATATAGTTATTAACACCACTGGGTTAGTGTAGCCGTTGTTGTTGTTTATATCTGCCAAGTACCGCCGCCAATAATATAATATGTAAGAACTGAGAAAACACATATCGTATCCTTATTCCGCTATCGAGATAATCATGAGAATTGTATCTTCACTACTATCCTTAGCGTACTTTGCTCATACAGCAGCAGCATCTTCTACATTGGATGGGGATAACAGTACAATTACTCTTCATGCGGGTATTATGGCACTTCCACCCTATGCTGTTCAAAACGAAAATGGCGAATGGGACGGATTTATGTTCGATCTGATGAACCTTCTCATGCAAAATGCAAAGATGAATCATAATGTATCTCTTGATATTATTACAAACGCCTCAGATCCATACTATTTACTAAATGGTGAGAATGGTCGTGAGGGGGTAAAATCCTATAATGATGCACTAGCGTTTCTATCACCTACATGTAACGAAGATTGCTTAGATATAATTTTCGCTGATTATTATGATACACCGGAGCGACGAGAGTTGGTAGAATTTACGCCTCCATATCAGATATCATATAATACATACTTCAAGAAGAAGGATAGTACTCTTAATACTGTGGAAAAAGTTAACGATAATGGTGGTTCGGGGTGTTTCCCTAAAGGCAGTGGGTCATTTTACGGTGACCGTTTTGACAACGTTGTAGAATGTGAGGATTCATATGGTTGTTACGAATTCCTAATTAACGGGGAGTGTGATTTGCTTGGGGGTGATTTATTAATTGGACAGTATCAAATTAACGAAGAATATCCCGACAATCTTACTACGACAGAAGAAGTTATTAATGAACAAGCGTATAAATTGGCTTTACCAATGAAGAAATCATTACCTCCTAGTACATTGCAACTTATGAAGGATTTGATGAATGAGGCTACTGCCTCTGGTGAACTTGGTTACATTGAAAAGAAATACTTTGGTAGTGCTAGTGATATTGCTGCATTGGAAGAGATGTATTTTGGAGTTGGAGAAGAAGAATCGGAAGTAGGAGAGATGACTGAGGCCGAGCAGACTGATATTGAAGAAGGGGACACTGCTACTACTGATACTACTTCTTCTGGTATTGAAGAAACCCTGTCGTTGCTTTACTTGTGTCTTTGTTCCTCTTTGTTTTCTAGTGCCAAGGATAGAGAATTGATGGAGGTAGTTTATGAGTGTGTGTTTGTGATCGAAAAGATAGTCTTATTAAAGATTAAAGGAGCAACCTTGCTTGATTAAGTTAACTTGAAAAGTATTTATGTCTAATAATAACGGTACCTCTCATAGGCAGCTACAGCGGCTTCGTCCCTCTGGACACTCTTGATCTCTACTAAATATTCTTGATATAATTGTAATGCTTTTGTATAGTCTTCTTTTGTTGCGTGTCCATTTAAGTATAGCACTTTGATTTGCTTTAATGATTTACTTTCTCCATCCCTCACTGCAATCGTCCAATGTTTCAATGCTCTCTCATTATTGCCCGCACGCCCCTCCATAAGGCCCAGATTGTGCCTGGCCTGTACAATTCCTCCAATAGCTGCTAGCTCATAATAATAATACGCCTTCTTCATATCTATTTCTACACCTCTACCATGATAATAAACATAACCAATACTACTATATGCTACAGCATCGCCAAGCTCTGCTGATCGACGAAATAGTTCTATTGCCTTCTTATAATCTTGTGGCAATCCACCCTCTCCACAAGAAAAGTATATTCCTAGGTTGTGCATTGCATGAGCATCACCGGCCTCCATTCGTTTCTTCAATCTTTCCCTAATTTCATCATTAGTATAAGGTGTTGGAATTCTACAGAAAGGACACTTTTTATTGTCAACTTTATTCCCTTGGTCATCATAAACAGGCGCATGAATGCAACCACTGCAAATCATTTTTCCACAGCATGATTGAAATTTATAACCCGTAATGAGTGTTGGTAAACGTATAAAACAAATCGGACAATCCTCTTTTGGTGGAGGTTGTCTGAATAATTCTTTATCATGCAACTCAGCTATTCGTCTATCGCATTCTTTTTTGTGTTTGTGCCGATGTTTCTTTTTGCATGCGGCGTTACAATATTTCACTTGTTTGCACTTGTTGCATACGTTGTCAATCTCGTTACTGCTACCTCCCTTACCACAATTAGCACATACTGACAACTCATTATCTTTATTAGTAGCTGTTCCGTCTGTAATATTATTATCATCATCAGATATGTTCATCTTGTCAATTGACACATCTAATGTAGTACTCATCGTTGTATAAAGTACTACCACACACGGCCGCCAATCTTTTGTAAACAGCTAATGCTTTTATAGTATACAATAATACGAAAAGGAAGAAGAGGTGCCTGGATATTACTGGGAGGAGCGCAATGTTGCCGATAATCGACCTCCTTCAACCTCCACCTATTTTTTATACTAACCGCGAGTAAATGGCGATGAAACGTAAACTTTTTTCTCTGGCCATGGCCATCAAAAGCTATAAACTAAGTATGAGTAGAGCATATCGTCAGGTATTGTAGTTCTCAGAAGTCAGAGAGCAGCAGACGACAATAAACTCTCATCAATCCATTCATACATACACCGCTCTAGTAATTGAAATTATAGTCCCCGAAGTGTAGTCTAGCTACAAAAAGTTTTATTTGCAAACACAAACTTTACATAAAGATCACTTGGAACATCAACTTTCTCCATACACATAACTATATAAATAGCACGGAATATCGTCGTATATTGCAGGAAACACCTCTCAGATTCAGCATTACAATAGGCGGCCTATGGCTCTAATACTAAGCAAATACACTCATCGATACCAATAATAATACCCCACTACCAAGCCTCAAGCATCAAGCATCAGACGAGCCGCCACATTTGAATAGCATAAAAAGTGCATAAATATATGACCATATCAGTGCACAAAATTTAGAAGATATGAATATATATTTGCATGTTAGCTATTCTGGATTAAGATACTGTTAAGAATCTGTTTTAGACTAGCTTGACTATACTAATAGTAACGATAGTCCTCTCGAGCAGCGGCAGCTTTATCCCTCTGAACACTCTTAATCTCACTCAAATATGCTTGATATGATCGTAAAGCTTTCATGTAATCATCTTTTGTAGCATCTCCATCTGCGTACATATTTTTGACAGTGTCCAACGATGGAGCATGCCCACCCTCAACTGCAATCGTATAATGCTTAAGAGCTCTATCCATATTGCCCGCACGTGCCTCAGCACTGCCCAGATTGTGTCTTGCACTTGCATTTCCCATCATAGCTGCTAACTCATAATAATGAGCGGCCTTCTTCTTGTCGACTTCTACCCCATTATCCATATCATATGCATAACCAATGTTGAAACAAGCTCTCGCATCCCCAAGTTCTGCTGCACGATGCCATAATTCAACTGCCTTTGCATAATTTTGTGGTAAGCCATAATTCCCTTCTTCGTAATCACATCCTAGGTTGCACATTGCATTGGAATCCTCGGCCTCAATTCGTTTCAATGTCAATGTAACCATCTCCTCATCCGAAGTTGGTGCTGGAGTTCTACAAAAAGGACACTTCTTCTCAACAACTTCATTGCCTTGGTGATCATAGACAGGCGCATGAACACATCCACTGCATATTCTCTTTCCGCAACAGGTCATGTAAGTCCTCCCCGAAAAGAGTGTTGGTAACCGTATAAAACAAATAGGACAATCTCCATATTGTGATGGTGGCTCTTTGAATAGTTCTTCATCGTGTAACTTCGCGGCACGCTCAGCAGCAAGTCTGATATATTCCTCGCAATCTTTTTTATGTTTGTGTCGATGTTTCTTTTTACAGGCAGCATTGCAATACTTAACTTGTTTGCATTTGTTACACGTGTTGTTGATATCTTTACCTTTCCTACCACAATTGGCACATACTACCACTTCGGTATCATTCGTGTTCATATTCTGTAACATACCGTTCACCTCACATATACCATCATCGTTTGATTGATTTAATTTTGTCTGACGTGCTCATATTACTATTTTGTCTATTAATGTATGTTATGATCTTCTTCAATACTTTTAATATCTAATAATAATAATAATAATAATACAGTACTACTGATCAAGTGTCTCTTTTGCAATTGTAAATTATGGATTGTTGAACTTGTGTAAAATTGGATGGTTATTGTTTTGTTATGGTTTTATGCATGCCCTCCTTTAGAACAGTCAAAACCTTTGCTGATAATACACGATGTGTGATGTGATAATACTGCTAATAATATCCATCACTGCATGCTTATTGAGGTGATAAGATATGAGCAAAAAAAGATAGACTAAAAAGCAACGTTTAGCGATAGTGAGGCAAGCAAAAGTATCTTTTCATAGCCCACTGCGCGGGCTAGCCCTCCGGAAGCCCTCCGGGGGCACCTGCGGTGGGCTTAACGCTGCCGCGGGCTCAGTTTATGCCCCCCAAATAGGTTACACTTGTAAAAAACAAAACATTCCACGTGTTCGAACTGGGGAACATCGCAAAATAATATAATAAGAACTGAGAAAACACCACATCATATAATACTTTTCATCTGGGTTAGTAACCGTGTAGCATTATTGTTGTTGTTGTTGTGCTCTACAATCCTTCTTACCATCCATAGAATCATCTATATAGTTATTAACACCACTGGGTTAGTGTAGCCGTTGTTGTTGTTTATATCTGCCAAGTACCGCCGCCAATAATATAATATGTAAGAACTGAGAAAACACATATCGTATCCTTATTCCGCTATCGAGATAATCATGAGAATTGTATCTTCACTACTATCCTTAGCGTACTTTGCTCATACAGCAGCAGCATCTTCTACATTGGATGGGGATAACAGTACAATTACTCTTCATGCGGGTATTATGGCACTTCCACCCTATGCTGTTCAAAACGAAAATGGCGAATGGGACGGATTTATGTTCGATCTGATGAACCTTCTCATGCAAAATGCAAAGATGAATCATAATGTATCTCTTGATATTATTACAAACGCCTCAGATCCATACTATTTACTAAATGGTGAGAATGGTCGTGAGGGGGTAAAATCCTATAATGATGCACTAGCGTTTCTATCACCTACATGTAACGAAGATTGCTTAGATATAATTTTCGCTGATTATTATGATACACCGGAGCGACGAGAGTTGGTAGAATTTACGCCTCCATATCAGATATCATATAATACATACTTCAAGAAGAAGGATAGTACTCTTAATACTGTGGAAAAAGTTAACGATAATGGTGGTTCGGGGTGTTTCCCTAAAGGCAGTGGGTCATTTTACGGTGACCGTTTTGACAACGTTGTAGAATGTGAGGATTCATATGGTTGTTACGAATTCCTAATTAACGGGGAGTGTGATTTGCTTGGGGGTGATTTATTAATTGGACAGTATCAAATTAACGAAGAATATCCCGACAATCTTACTACGACAGAAGAAGTTATTAATGAACAAGCGTATAAATTGGCTTTACCAATGAAGAAATCATTACCTCCTAGTACATTGCAACTTATGAAGGATTTGATGAATGAGGCTACTGCCTCTGGTGAACTTGGTTACATTGAAAAGAAATACTTTGGTAGTGCTAGTGATATTGCTGCATTGGAAGAGATGTATTTTGGAGTTGGAGAAGAAGAATCGGAAGTAGGAGAGATGACTGAGGCCGAGCAGACTGATATTGAAGAAGGGGACACTGCTACTACTGATACTACTTCTTCTGGTATTGAAGAAACCCTGTCGTTGCTTTACTTGTGTCTTTGTTCCTCTTTGTTTTCTAGTGCCAAGGATAGAGAATTGATGGAGGTAGTTTATGAGTGTGTGTTTGTGATCGAAAAGATAGTCTTATTAAAGATTAAAGGAGCAACCTTGCTTGATTAAGTTAACTTGAAAAGTATTTATGTCTAATAATAACGGTACCTCTCATAGGCAGCTACAGCGGCTTCGTCCCTCTGGACACTCTTGATCTCTACTAAATATTCTTGATATAATTGTAATGCTTTTGTATAGTCTTCTTTTGTTGCGTGTCCATTTAAGTATAGCACTTTGATTTGCTTTAATGATTTACTTTCTCCATCCCTCACTGCAATCGTCCAATGTTTCAATGCTCTCTCATTATTGCCCGCACGCCCCTCCATAAGGCCCAGATTGTGCCTGGCCTGTACAATTCCTCCAATAGCTGCTAGCTCATAATAATAATACGCCTTCTTCATATCTATTTCTACACCTCTACCATGATAATAAACATAACCAATACTACTATATGCTACAGCATCGCCAAGCTCTGCTGATCGACGAAATAGTTCTATTGCCTTCTTATAATCTTGTGGCAATCCACCCTCTCCACAAGAAAAGTATATTCCTAGGTTGTGCATTGCATGAGCATCACCGGCCTCCATTCGTTTCTTCAATCTTTCCCTAATTTCATCATTAGTATAAGGTGTTGGAATTCTACAGAAAGGACACTTTTTATTGTCAACTTTATTCCCTTGGTCATCATAAACAGGCGCATGAATGCAACCACTGCAAATCATTTTTCCACAGCATGATTGAAATTTATAACCCGTAATGAGTGTTGGTAAACGTATAAAACAAATCGGACAATCCTCTTTTGGTGGAGGTTGTCTGAATAATTCTTTATCATGCAACTCAGCTATTCGTCTATCGCATTCTTTTTTGTGTTTGTGCCGATGTTTCTTTTTGCATGCGGCGTTACAATATTTCACTTGTTTGCACTTGTTGCATACGTTGTCAATCTCGTTACTGCTACCTCCCTTACCACAATTAGCACATACTGACAACTCATTATCTTTATTAGTAGCTGTTCCGTCTGTAATATTATTATCATCATCAGATATGTTCATCTTGTCAATTGACACATCTAATGTAGTACTCATCGTTGTATAAAGTACTACCACACACGGCCGCCAATCTTTTGTAAACAGCTAATGCTTTTATAGTATACAATAATACGAAAAGGAAGAAGAGGTGCCTGGATATTACTGGGAGGAGCGCAATGTTGCCGATAATCGACCTCCTTCAACCTCCACCTATTTTTTATACTAACCGCGAGTAAATGGCGATGAAACGTAAACTTTTTTCTCTGGCCATGGCCATCAAAAGCTATAAACTAAGTATGAGTAGAGCATATCGTCAGGTATTGTAGTTCTCAGAAGTCAGAGAGCAGCAGACGACAATAAACTCTCATCAATCCATTCATACATACACCGCTCTAGTAATTGAAATTATAGTCCCCGAAGTGTAGTCTAGCTACAAAAAGTTTTATTTGCAAACACAAACTTTACATAAAGATCACTTGGAACATCAACTTTCTCCATACACATAACTATATAAATAGCACGGAATATCGTCGTATATTGCAGGAAACACCTCTCAGATTCAGCATTACAATAGGCGGCCTATGGCTCTAATACTGAGCAAATACACTCATCATTAGTATCATAATACCCCACCCAAGTCTCAAGACGAGCTGTCACATTTGAATAGCTAAAAAGTGCATAAGATATGAGCATATCATGTGCACAAAATAGAAGATATAGTAGTATACTAGCTGGTTATCTATTGCTTGATTAAGTTACTTAAGAATATGATAGACTAGCTTTAAGTATAACACTCAATAGTAACGATACCTCTCATGGGCAGCAGCAGCTTTATCCCTTTGGCAGCTCTTAATCTCTCCTAAATATTCTTGATAGGATTGTAATGCTTTTGTGTAATCATCTTTGGTTGCATACCCTATTAAGTACATTTTTTGAATTGTGCCCAAAGATTCATTCTGTCCACCCCTAATGCAATCATGTAATGTTTCAGTGCTCTATTCATATTGCCTGCATTCTTCGCCATACTACCGAGGTTATGCCTTGCTGCTACACACCCTCCCATAGCTGCTAACTCATAATAATGATATGCCTTCTTCTTGTCGACTTCTACCCCATTACCATTATCATATGCGTAACCAATGTTTGTATATGCTTCAGCATAACCAAGTTCTCCTGCTCGATGGAATAGTTCTAATGCCTTCGTATAATCTTGTGTATATCCGTGCAACCCTCTAGCATAGTAACTTCCGATATTGAACATTGCAATGGGATCGTTAACTTCCACTCTTTTCCCCCGTCTTTCTTTCCCCTCTTCAACTGATTTATGCTGTGGAGTTCTACAGAAAGGACACTTTGTATTATCAACTTTATTGCCTAGGTCATCATATAGAGGCGCATGTATACATCCACTACATATAACTTTTCCACAACATGAATAATAAGTCCTTCCTGTAGGAAGTGTTGGTAAAAGGAGGAAACATATTGGACAATCTTCTTTTGGAAGATGTTGTTTGAACAGCTTTTCATCATGTAAATCGACTGCAAGTCTTTCACACTCTTTTTTATGTTTGTGTCGGTGTTTCTTTTTACAGGCAGCATTGCAATACTTAACTTGATTGCATTTGTTACATGTATTGTTGATATCTCTACCTTTCCTACCACAATTGGCACATACTACCATATCGGTATCATTCGTGTTCATATTCTGTAACATACCATTCACCTCACATATACCATCATTATTAATGATTTAACTTTGTCTGACGTGCTCATATTAATCTTGTGTCTACTTATCTGTATAATTTATATGTCTTTCACTAATCTACCTTTTAATCTCAAATACCGATAATGCTATATTATAATACTAATTATATGATATTACAGGTGAGTTCCTTGCCTGACTCGGAAGTAGAGATGCTTGATGCTTGACTTTGCAATTGGATTATTTTTGGTAAGGTGTTATACATGCCGCCCTCTTTAGCACATAAAAACCTCTGCTAATAATGCTAATAATACACGACGGTTTCACTTATGTGATGTGATAATATTGCTAATAATTAATACACTGCATATACGCCACCTTATTTGATAGTAGTAATTGAAGGAGATAGACTAAAAAGTAACGTTTAGCGATATGTATGAATATAAGGGTCGGCTCCTTTTCGGCCCTTGTTACAATGTACACTTATGTGGTTGCAATACACCACTGCTTAGTATACACTCATCATTAGTATCAATACCCCACTCAAGTCTCAAGCAACAGACGAGCTACCACATTTATATGGCGTAAAAAGAGCATATGATATGAGCACATCATGTGCACGCAACAAAAGATATGAATATGAATACTAAATCAGTATGGTTAGCTATTGCTTGATTGGGTTGTTGTTAAGAATCTATAAAATAGCCTTTAATATACCTATATCAAAAGTATCGATAATCCTCTCGTGCAGCAGCAGCTTTATCCCTCTGTACACTTTTAATCTCCCCCAAGTATTCTTGATACTTTTGTAACGCTTTTAAGTAATCATCTTTTGATGCTTGTCCTCTCATGTATATTTCTTTGATATTCTCCAAAGACTGGCTATCTCCTCCTCGAACAGCAATCATATAATGCTTGATAGCTCTATCCGCATTGCCTGCCAACTCCTCCTTGATTCCTAGAGAGCTCCTTGCTTTTACATTTCCTTTCTTAGCTGCTAGCTCCCAATAATGCATTGCCTTCTTTTGATCAAATTCAACTCCTCTGCCGTTGTCATATGCATGACCAATACCGTTATATGCTTCAATATAACCAAGTTCAGCTGCACGATGATAAAATTCTAACGCCTTGGCATCATCTTGTGGGTAACCGTTTGTTCCACCTCTATAATAATTTCCGTGATTGTAGATTGCAATGGGATCATTTAACTTCTTCCGTTTCTTTTCTCTTTCAAGAAACTCATCTCCTGTAGGATGCGGAGCTCTGCAAAATGGACACTTTTGATTATCAACTTCATTGCCATGGTTATCATATAGAGGTGCACGAATACATCCACTACATATCTCCTTTCCACAACATGTCATATATCTCCTCCCCGTATAAAGAAATGGTAATTGTTGGAAGCAAATTGGACAATCTTCATCTAATGGTGGTGGTTGTTTAAACAACTCTATATCATGTAACTCCTTTGCTCGTTTTCTACAATCTTTCTTATGTTGTGGACGATGAGCAATCTGACATTCTCTATTGCAATACTTAACCATCTTACATGCATTGCAGTGTTTGAGTTTATCACTCTCTTTGCCACAATTAGCACATGCCGATATTATATCAGTATCTTCATCGGAGTTCGTATTATTATTATCATCAGATATGTTCATCTTGTCAATCGACACATCTAATGTACTCATCTTTATATACTTTGCTATCACTATCACACCACACAGCCAGCAATCTCTTTTTTTGAATTATTATCCTTTTGTTTATACAGAGGTGTATATTGATGATAATATGCTGCTAGATATCTCTTCGTACAACAACATAGGTTCAGCTTTCTCTGCAGAGATGAAAATTTGGAAAATTAAATTGAACGGACTAAATATGGCGATGGAACGAAATGAAAAAATATATTAAATACCATGCCAATCAACATCAACTCGACAATAGAGTTACAATAGAATAGACTTATAGCATACACCGCCTAGTATTACAAATCTCTTGACAGTTATTATACAGTCTCCGGAGTGTGATCTACTAGCTCAGAAGTTTCATTTGCAAAATTTCCTCTCCACAACCTAGCTTACCTATCATACTGATTGTACATAAACATCAACTTTATTCTATTATATTGCAATATAGAGTTCATATTATATACAGACGGGATATCATATATTGCAGGACAATAGTATTATCATAGCATACAAATATGATTCCGAGAATAAGAGGTAGTAGTAGTGGCATATGTAAAATGAGCATATCATATGTCCTCATGACTCTGCTAGCCATCACAACTACAATAGAAGCATTTGATGTATCATCCAGAACATCATGCACCTTTACCCAACACACACTAACTACAATACTACAACCATATAATACACAATCTACATCACAACAACAGCAACAACTAACAATGAAAGTATCAGGAGGGTCCAAACGTACACGATCATCTAAATCATCACAACTAATTGAACTAAATAATGAACGTCTCCAAACTGCCGGCAGACCTGGTACTAAAAACTTTGTAGATCCCAATAAAGTCTTCATTGGCAATTTACCTTTTACTGCTACTGAAGATGATGTTTCTAAAATGTTTGCAACTCATTGGAATATACCAATAAATTCAGTCAATGAACGTATTGAATCCATTAAAATCATACGTGATTGGAAGACTAATCAAAGTAAGGGATATGGCTTCATTCAATTCTATGAACCAATGGTTGCCACGTCGGCAATGGAAAGTATTAACAAGGGTAAATCAGGATTAAAAATTAATGGAAGACGAATTCGATTAGATCAGGGTAAACGTAAACCCAATGAGGAAGAGGAACGATTGAAAAGATTGAAACTAAAAGAAAAGAAGAAGAAATTAAAGGCATTGGAAGAAATGCAAGAAAGAGAATTAGATGAGGAAGGACGTGTTATATTGGATGGTATTAATAGTGCCGTCTCTGATGAAGATAGTGAAGAGGAAGTAGTAGAAGAGGGTATGATGAGCGAAGATGATATGATTGCCTTCATTGAAAAGGGTGGATTGAAGAGTGTAATGCCATTAACTGAGGAGACTGCTGGCTTTTTAGGTATCGAGGGATTGTATGATGATGATGTGGATGTGGACGAGGGATACTTTGAGGAGTATTATGCCGAGAATGGATATGATGATGATGATTTTAATGTTGATATTGACAAGGCAGGTGATGGCGATGAGGAAGACGAGGATGAAGATGAAGAATTGGTATATGATGGAGTGTTTGAGGAAATGTATAACCCGAATGAGTATGAGGGTTTGAGTGACGAGGAGGAAGAAGAGATTGCCAAGATGAATCGAGAACAGAGGAGGGCTGCGGATAAGAAGAGGAAGAAGAGAAAGTTACCCTTCAAGGGATTTGGTACTCGTGATTAAAGAGGTGGAGTCTTAACTGTTGCAAGAGGAGGTAGTGGTGGTAGAGGAGGACATACTACTTTAGTTAAGTATAGCTTTTGGGCATAAACAAAAGTAAAAGATGTCTACCTTGTTGTTATCTAGTATTAATCCTAATCCCCTCCTCCGCTACGCCAAACTCGGGCAGCAGAATATGCCCTCCGTGCTCGATCACTCACACTTGAAATCAAAGAACACTCATCATTACCATTCGTAGGCTTAAATGCTATCATATCAGGCAGTGCCGCCGTTTCATCATCTTCTTCTTCTTCTTGAGTATAGTATTCAGCAACTGCATCATCCTTGGGTAGTACCTCTTGACAGACTATTGGTATCTCTTGACATAACATGTCAATATCTTCTTTCTTATACTTGGAGAATTGATGCATATCGTGTGCTGTTGTAACCTGATGAGGATCAGATACACGACGTTTATAAGAGGGAGGAGGATTATATAATCCTTCTTTACTCAACCTCTCTTCTTGGTGCTCTAATTCTAAATCATCAGTATTAACCAATCTAATATATTCACACCAATACTTCTTTCGTATCATTTTAGTACAACCTTTATCATCCATTACAAATGTTAAACTATCTCCCTTCTTATCATTATTTGACCGATATGCTAAGATAGCATAGGAATATAACCCATTGGAACGTTTGATGAATGCAAAATCATGTTTTAACAATGTTGATATTTGTTGTATTGCATTTTGGGAGGATGTTGGTATTAGTAAGTGGGATGGAGAGCGTACTGTTTGTCCTAATTTGTAATCTGGACGATATCCTAATTGTCTTGTTGGTTTTTGTTGTTGTTGATCATTAGTTTGTTGGTGTAGATTTGGCATTGAAGTGTGGAGAGATTGTTCATGTCGTTTCAGATGATTAGATGAGGAGGATACCACAGTACAACGACGTCGAGTTGGTACTTCTTGTTGTTGCTGCTGCTTGATTGTTAACTTATCATTCAACATCTCGGCTACCCTCTTTTGTGCTTCATCAGCTGTCATACCCGTGTAAGTTGATCGACGTCGTCGTAGTGTCGTTTGTTCGGGTTTCCTACTACTATGGATGTGCTGAGGATTAGGTGGAGAACACAATGGAGACGGAGATGCTGTATCCATACTGGTACGCCGATTGCCCCCTCTATTATTACCGCCGCGACTCTTCTTATGTTGATGTAAAGAGCTTCTGCTTCCTTTATTACTCTTGGGCAGTGATGATGATGAATCTTTTCTGCTGTAACATCTCCTTCCGTCGTCGTCCATAATTGGTGACGACTTTCCGTGTATTGCAACAAACGAACGACGGAGACTTCTATTGCTATCGTTAAACTCTGATGATTGTCTATCCATTATCATTATATGATATTCTATTATTCTGGTCGCGGGCTATACCTTTTTATAAAACTGTGTAGGTATCGCGGGGGATTGCAAGAGGACGACGACGAGATGAATCTTTATTATGGCGGCGTCGTTTGTCTCTCTGCCACTGTCTCTGCCACTACTATTTGCAAATATACAACACAAAAGAAGAGTATATTGTTGTTTTATTCGATATATTCCAGTTCAATCATCATCGAAAAGATGTCGCGCCAGCCTACATGCATATCATTTGCAATTCTGATACGACATGGTATCTCTGAGAACACTGACATTGATTTATACTTTTTTGATACAACATAGAAAATTACTTTTGATATGGTATTCAGGTCTCTAAAAACTCACCGGGGGCTTAACTAATCATGCGAACTCTACCGATATGGTATTCAGGTCTTAACCGGGGATAACCCAGTCATCTTTTTTAACCTTATTAGAGGTCGGTCGATACATAGCCAGACAAAATAAGTAGACAGAACTCTCCTCTTCAATACTGTCGAGAGTTTGAACTTTAGTTTGTGAAGTTAGAAGTTAGTCGAGTGATAAGTTATCGGCGTATTGCAGTGGTATTATTAGCAGTATTATCATATAATTGCAATCATCATATTTCATTAGAAGGACATTTTGACTGTTCTAAACCTTGTACTTTTTCACGGATTCTAATTTGCAAAGACATTAATCACTCGTTAGAGAGAAGATGTATTATTGGTGGTAGCTTTGGTATTATAATAGTGAGATTATTAAAAGAAATTTAGAGATAGGTGAAAACGACTTATTATAATATATTCCCAGTAGACGACGCAATATGAGCGCATCCGATAGCAATTGCAAAGACGGTGCATCAGCAAAATCAAATAATGATGGTGTATGTGAGATAAACGATATGCTACAGAATATGAATATGGCATTATCGCGATGTGCCAATTGTGGTAAGGAGGGTAGTGATAATATGAATACATGCAACAAATGTAATATGGTAAGGTATTGCAACGCCGTATGTAAAAAGGTACACAAAAAGAAGCACAAGAAAGATTGTGAAGAATATCAAAGACTTGCAACTGAGAAACATAATGAAGAACTTAGAATTGCAGCTGAGCTACATGATGAAAAACTATTCAAACAGCCACCGCCAGCAGAAGATTGTCCGATTTGTTTTATACGTTTACCAACACTGAACTCTGGGACAAAATACTATGCATGTTGCGGAAAAGTGATATGTAGTGGATGTAGTTTTGCCCCTGTCTATGATAACCAAGGCAATGAAGTAGACATTATCAAACAAAACGAGTGTCCATTTTGTAGAACTGTGGCTCCTAAAACAGATGAAGGGATAGCTGAAAGGATAAAGAAAAGAGTGGAGGTTAATGATGATGCACATGCAATCTACAATATGGGATGCTACCATTTTATTGCGAAAGATTATACAAAGGCATTAGAATTATGGCATAGGGCAGGAGAACTAGGTCATGCCGAAGCATGTCTCAGTATTGGATGTGCTTATCAGATTGGTCAAGGAGTCGAAGTTGACATGGAAAAAGCTATTTATTATTGGGAGTTGGCTGCTATGAAAGGGGATGAGACTGCAAGGCACAATCTTGGCAGCATGGAGGACGAAAGAGGCAATGTAAACAGAGCCCTCAAGCATTATATGATATCAGCAAGAAATGGATATGCTGATTCTTTAAATATGATCAAAGAAATATACAATAGTGGACAAGCAACGAAAGACGATTATACCGAAGCATTACAGTTATATCAAGCATATTTGGGGGAGATTAAGAGTCCTCAGAGGGATAAGGCTGCTGCTGCACGAGAGGAGTATAAATACTATTATACTAATGCCGGTGATATAAGAAGGTATTGGGTTTAGTAGGGTAGAGTAACTTAGACTTAGACTATTGTAACAAGCATAAGTATTTCCCCAGGGAAGCTAGGAATTTGATCTGCTGATTCGCCGCCGCCGATCAAGCCAGTATTACTGGCAGCTACTGGGGATGACATGGAGATATATCGTTATTGTATAAAACCACCGCCCGCCGCCGTACTAAATAATGAATACGTACTGCGTACTTTTTTGTATCATAATAAGGCGAAATAATACCGTATCGATACACCGGTGTTACTATGGTGTGAGGTTTATATTTGATGGCAGATTAGCACGCCGTCATTATCGAATACAGTGTTATTATATTAGTTATTATTAGTTTTGGTAGTAGTAGTATAGCAGAAAAGAGTTCAAAACTTCGAATAATTATTTACTTGTATTGCAATAAGCAGATCATAAGGGAACCCAAAGTGAATTATTGATCTTGGTGACCTGATATTTTCCCCAGGGAGGGGGGTCCGGGGGTCACTAAGGGGTACTAAGTAAAACTGCAAAACAGGCTAATTTAGCATGAAACTGTACCTGACCAAATGTACTTATGAACGGTATATGAGCTGTATTGTACCATTTTGTGGGAAATACGCACAAAAGTACGGTGGTTTCGCAGATTATATGGTTTTGCATATTTGCCTCATAAGCTCAAAATATGAGGGGGGTTCGTCACCAAGATTGATAATTAACTTTGGGTTCCCTAAACGATACAATATAGTATCGAACATCAGAAACAGCTTCATAGTATAAAGTATTATTATATTGTTAAACAAGATATCCCTTTCATTCGGGTATACTGTTTAATATGAGTACATCTGATAGCAATTGCAAAGATTGTGCATCAACAAAATCAAAAGAAGGTGATGTATGTGATATTAACGATAAGTTACAGAACATGAGTATAGGTGTCGCCGCCGAATCGATATGAAGAAAAGAGTGGAGGTTAATGATGCGCAAGCAATCTACACTTTGGGAAATTATTATAGAGATGGGAGAAATGGTTTTCCACAAGATTATAATAAGGCATTAGAACTGTGGCATCGGGCTGGTGAACTCGGACATGCCAAATCCTATCAGACTATTGGTGATGCATATGATAATGGCGAAGGAGTAAAAGTGGAGGAAAAGAAGGCTGAGCATTATTATGAGCTGGCAGCAATGATGGGAAATGTGGAAGCGAGGTACAATCTAGGCTTTCAGGAAGGGAAAGCTGGTAATATGGATAGAGCCATCAAACACTTCATGATTGCTGTAGGAAGTGGGTGTTCTGATTCTTTGGGGATGATTCAAAAGATGCACAGGAACAGAAAAGCAACAAAAGATGATTATACTGCGGCATTACAATTATATCAAATATACTTGGGGGAGATTAAGAGTCCCCAGAGGGATGAGGCTGCTGCTGCACTAGAAAATTATCGTTATTATTAGTTATTAGTATAGATCTATTAAAGCTAGTCTAAAACAGATTCTTAACAGTGACTTAATCAAGCAATAGCTAACTCCCGAAGACGTGCTATTATTGGCGACTCATTTGCCAATAATGTATATCTGCATTAGAAAACAAAGACGAACAAAGACACAACCAAAGCAAAGACAGAGTTCCTTGCAATACCAGAAGAAGAAGAAGCAGCAGCAGCAGCAGCAGCAGTATCCCCTCCTTCAGTATTATCAGTCTGCTCGGTCTCAGTCGTCTCTCCTACTTCCGATTCTTCTTCTTCTTCAAAGTACATCTCTTCCAATGCAGCAATATTACTAGCACTACCAAAGTATTTCTTCTCAATATCACCAAGTTCACCAGAGGCAGAAGCCTCATTCATCAAATATTTCATAAGTTGCAATGTACTTTCAGGTAATGATTTCTTCATTGGTAAAGCCAATTTATATGCTTGTTCATTAATGACTTCTTCTGTGGTAGTAAGATCATCAGGATATGCTTCGTTAATTTGATACTGTCCAATTAAAAAATCACCAGGGTGGAAGTGCCATGATACCCGCATGAAGAGTAATTGTGCTGTTATCCCCATCCAATGATGAGGATGCCTTTGCTGGTAGCGAAGATACAATTCTCATGATTGAGTAGGATATTATATGATGTGGTGTTTTCTTATTATATTGGCGGCGGTACTTGGCAGATATAAACAACAACGACGGCTATACTGACCCAGTGATGTATTGCAACTATATATTTATATGTATATATGTAACGAAGGGCCGATTACTACACAGATGATCTTAGAATGTTAACAGAGCTGCGATGCCGCGTAATTTGTACACAACTCTATCGCTAAACGTTGCTCTCTTTAGTCCCACATAAGCCCCCCCCCTGTAGTAAGCAGTGGTTTTGGCTATTCTAGTGGAGAGCATACTGTAAGTAATCGCACTAGTGATGAGTGCATGAAATAAAATCAAGACCACCAAAAATGCAGAGTACAGTGCACTAGTGGAGTGTTTTGCTGAGTGCACGAACGCAGTGAGTGCACTTGCAAAACACGAAAATATGCACTTTGTACTCTGCATTTTTGGTGGTCGAGATTTGATTTCATCACGAATTACGTGTGTAATTGCGAGTGTGTCCCCACTCGATGGAGTACAAACGTGCTCTCAGTAAGTGTACAAGCATTGGATATAACTTACATCATATATGGTTCAATTTAGCTCTTCTGACCCTGAGTGCAAATTCATACAAAACCAATTTGAGCACTAAAAGGTGCTGGAGTAGCTATGTTCTTGCACTAGTGCATTGTACTCCGCACCGTGCAGATCTAAAAGTGGTGTGTTGTACTCGCACTGAGAGCGCTTGTACTCCATTGAGTGGGGACACAAAATAATACCTGTCACAAAATAATAGTCAAATACCAATAAACATAATCATAAGAAAGATATCACTTACATTTGTTATTATAACATTATCGGTATCAGATATTAAAAGGTAGATCGGTAAGATATAACATATATAATTTACAGTAGACACAAGAGTAAATATGAGCACGTCAGACAAAATTAAATCAAACGATGGTATATGTGAGGTTAACGAGATGTTACAGAATATGAACACGAATGATACCGAAGTGGTAGTGTGTGCCAATTGTGGTAGGACAGGTAGAGATATCAACAATATATGCAACAAATGTAATCAAGTAAGGTATTGCAATGCTGTATGTAAGAAGAAACATCGACACAAACATAAAAAAGATTGTGAGGAACATAACAGACTTGCTGCTGAGCGTGCGGCTGAGTTACACGAAATAGAACTGTTTAAACAGCCACCATCACAATATGGAGATTGTCCAATTTGCTTCGAACGACTACCAACGCTAGCAGATGGGTATAGATATCAAACATGCTGCGGAAAATTGGTATGTTGTGGATGTGCTTTTGCACCTGTTTATGATGATCAAGGCAATGAAGTTGATAATAACAAGTGCCCCTTTTGTAGAACTCCAGATCCTAGAACAAATGAGGAAGCGATAAACAGATTGAAGAAAAGAGTGGAGTTAGATGATCCTATTGCAATATACAATCAAGGAATGTACTATCGAGAAGGGACAGATGGATTCCCACAAGATATGAACAAGGCATTAGAATTATTTCATCGTGCAGTGGAACTTGGATACTCAGAGGCATATACAAATATTGGTGTTGCTCATCACAATGGTCAAGGAGTAGAAGTTGACAAGAAGAAGATGAAACATTACTATGAACGAGCTGCCATGATGGGTGACCCAACGGCAAGACACAATCTAGCCCTCGATGAAAAGACGGCAGGCAATTTCGACAGAGCTTTGAAACATTACATGATTGCAGTGAGAGGTGGATATACTTGTTCTTTAGATGCAATTAAACTTATGTACACTGATGGAGATGCAACAAGAGATGACTATACAAAAGCATTACAGGCATATCAAACCTACTTGGGAGAGATTAAGAGTGTCCAGAGAGATAAAGCTGCAGCAGCCGACGAAGAAAACCGATATTATTAACATATATGGCTAGTAGTTTCGTTGGTAGAACTGTTCTTTCCAACGATCTAATCTAACATCTCTATTAATTATATAGTTTTGAATTCGTATATACTTATGCAATTGTTATTTAATAACCCTCCCAACACTTATTACCAATCAAACTACAACTCATCCATAGAATTAGCTCTAACAATTGCCAATCGATAAGGAAAGAAGTAGTTGCCCTGTCCATATGTAAACCTACCAACAACTATACCAATACCAAACACTACCAATATCAGTATCGATTGACGTACAACATTCGTCTTTAACTTGTAGCTTAATCGTTGATACCATGGACATGGTAATCTCCATGGACTCATTTCAACACTCTTTCGTGTGTATTCGATTGGTCCTAAGGGAATCAGAAGTTTATTCCACACAATGGTCACACGCATATCCAAGAAGAGCGGGAGGTAGGGAGGTTAGCATAGTTAGTAAAATTGCGAAACCATATCATATGCACAATTCAACACAATCCACAACCATGTAAGCACACATTCATATCTTGGTTTCACAATCGGAACCAATGCCCAAATCAAAGGGTGGGTTGTGACCATTGTGCACAATTAACTTCTGCTTACCTAACTTGACAACGTGTTGATGCCCAACTACATTCTTGGCACTACTTGTTAGCATATCGTTGGAACTACCTCCACCAACGATGACTACCTTGATACCATTAATACGTGCCTTTTCAACTGCCCGTTCTAAATCTTTGACACCCAATATACCAATGGGATTTCCTTCCAAGTTGATGTACAGTGATAATGAGGCAGCAGTTGGCATTCGATCTACATCTCGTCCCACTATAACTGAACTATCGGCTTCTAATGGATCAACACTTAACCATCGTGCCAAGTATCCAGCACCACGTCGTGTTATACCCTGTCTTTCCAAATTCAATACTCTCAACTGTCCATTCCAATACTTTGTGGCATACTCTTTACGTTCTAATAAACTAACTAATCGTTTCACACCAGCATCACCCAATTGACGTTTACGTAATGATAAATCATATTCAACACATGAACTTAATTGTTTCCATTCACTCTTGAGTGGTACGAACTTATATCCAATTCTTTGCCATGGTTTAGGTTCGGTAGTTTCATCACACTTTGTGGATTTGTGATGTTTTCTTTGTCGATTACGATATCGTGCACGACCTTGATAGGTGAGTAATGCACGTTCATTTATTATGAATTCACGGAATTGTTCTACAGCTGCTATTAGTGTTATGATTAGTATGAATGTGTATATTATGAATACTTTATATCTTATGCGTATTGATGGGAGTGTTATGGATGATGAATTGCGTTTCATACTATTATGAGTTTTGTGAGGTATTATGGAGCAATTGACAGCATCAGCAGTTTCTGCCGCCTTTGTCGTCGATAGCACTACCGATGGCGGCGGCGGCGGCGTATGATATGAGGAGGACATCGAAGTAAGTAGAGATCTGATAAGATATTGCTGCAATGATATCGTGAGTAAATGGCGATAGAACGGATTTGCTCATAAAATGATACACTCACGCACTCACGTCCACACACACAGAGGCGGACTAGCAACTCTCGCAATAACTCCTTTAGTATACAAACAGTATAGTCATTCTATTGATCCAACACGAGTAGTTGTGAAAGTTTGGGCATAGTTATTCACTAGGATACCTATCAACATTGCAACAACTAGAAATAAGAAAATCATGGTCATTAGTATCTATCCGACGATATCGTATGATATAGCAGTAGCAATAACAGCAGCATCAATCATATTAACGTGGTTTATACTAACTCTAAGAAATAGAAACAATAAAAGCAAGGGGCACGATGAAAAAAAGCTATTCAAACAACCACCACCGAGAGAAGATTGTCCAATCATACAAAATGATGATGTATGTGATGTAAGCAATATGTTACAAAATATGAGCACGGCCGATGTATCAGTATGCGCAAACTGTGGCAAGGAGGGTGATGATGTAAACAACATATGTAACAAATGTAAACAAGTTAAGTATTGCAATGCCACATGCAAAAAGAAACATCGATCAAAACATAAGAAACATTGTGAGGAGCATG
>Ga0214479_100112_pt1 | contig 49495 bp, 34 predicted proteins | sample M1_20Mar14CPVII9_5_FD_165054 | JGI IMG/M metagenome (GOLD analysis project Ga0214479, IMG submission 165054) | Marine eukaryotic communities from Monterey Bay, California, United States - M1_20Mar14CPVII9sort6BwellE14 | ecosystem: Environmental > Aquatic > Marine > Unclassified | place: USA... | reverse complement strand
GGCGAACTGGAAGGAGTCTCCCATCGAGGAGACTTTGATCTACGCAGCCACATGGAAGGGAAACTCGATGAAAAATCAAACGACCTTGCACTGCAACTTGGTGCTGACGGCAAACCAAAATGGAAAGGTAGTGGCAAAGACCTGGCCTATCGCGATGACCTCACCAATGAGAAGTATGTACCGCACGTAATTGAACCGTCCGCTGGAGCCGACCGGGCCGCTCTGGCATTTCTTTGTGAAGCCTATACCGAGGATCAGCAACCTGACGAAAAAGGGAAAATGCAAACTCGTACGGTCATGAAGCTTCATCCCCGTTTAGCACCCATCAAAGCCGCCATCTTCCCACTGGTCAAAAAAGACGGGATGCCTGAAGTGGCGAAAGAGGTTTATTTGGACCTGAAAAAACACTTCAAGGTTTTCTATGACGAGAAAGGAGCCGTTGGACGACGGTATCGTCGCCAGGACGAAGCTGGCACACCTTATTGCATCACCGTCGACGGGCAAACACTCGAAGATCAAACCGTGACCATTCGCGACCGTGATTCTTTGGAACAAACGAGAATCAAAATTGACGAATGCGAATCGGTAATTCGCAACCGAATTCGGCAGTAGTAACGGCGTAGAAGCCTACGCCGGTCTGAGAAAGATTGAACTATGCCTCGGCCGCGATGATTGCCATGGCTTCGTCAGAAATATTGAAATTGGCCGAAACCATTTGGACATCATCGTGATCGTCTAAAGCTTCCATCAACCTGAGAACTTTCCTCGCATCCTCAACTTCAATATCAACCGTATTTTGCGGGATCCGCGCGAGCTGTTTTGATTCGCAAGCGATTTCCGCTGCTTCCAACGCATCACTTACGCCAGTGAAAGCGTCCGGCTCACAAGTCACCTCAAAGCTGCCTTCATTCGCCGCGATATCCTCAGCACCAGCCTCCAATGCGAGTTCCATCAGCTTCTCTTCATCGATCTGATCAGCTGAGATGACAATCAAACCTTTCCGATCGAACATGTAACTAACACATCCGGTCGCTCCCATTTTCCCGCCACCCTTTTCGAACAGCTTACGTAATTCCGGGGCCGTTCGATTCCGGTTGTCGGTTAGAATGTCACACATCACAGCAACTCCGGCCGCCGCGTAACCTTCGTAGATAATTTCTTCGTAATCATCCCCGCCAGTCTCGCCAGCACCTTTCCGAATCGCCCGTTCAATGTTGTCCTTGGGCATGCTAACCGCTTTGGCATCCTGAATTGCGGTGCGCAATCGGATGTTTCCATCTGGATCAGCACCACCTGCTTTGGCTGCAACAATAATTGCCTTCGAAAGCTTGCTCCATGCCTTGCCGCGCTTGGCATCGGTCGCTGCTTTCTTATGCTTGATGTTTGCCCACTTACTGTGGCCCGCCATCAGATCACCTCTTCATTACGAGATTCAAGTTCCATTGATCCGGTTCGGTTAAAGCAACCGCACAAGTTACCGGGCGACTCTTTCCTATCGGGGTTTTTTCTTCGAAAGCCGTTTCGTCGGCGATTTCTTTTTGGTCGCTTTTTTAGCAGGCTTCGCCTTTGCTTTTTTCGTTGCCTTGGCAGCTGCTTTTTTGACTGGCTTCGCTGCGGCCTTCTTCGCTGGCTTCGCCGCAGATTTTTTGACTGGCTTCGCTGCGGCTTTCTTTACAACCTTCTTCTTCGTTTTGGCTGCAGCTTTTTTCGCAACTGGTTTAACCTTCGCAGTAGCTTTCTTTGCTACGACCTTTGCAGGCTCTTTCTTCTCTGGAGCCTTTTTCTCTGGCTCTTTCTTACGACTGGCACGCTTGGGGAACCGCTCTTTCGCGTCACCACTGATTTTCAAAATCTTCGCCCGAATTGCATTACTGAAAGGAGCGCTGTTAAACGCCACCGCCAGTTGATGAACCAAGATCGAAAACTCCGCACCTTTCGCTTTTGCAATCGTTCGCTCTAAACCAGGCACGCGGTCTTTCTTTGATTCATCTTCGGTCACAATCCCAAGTACGTAAAACAAACGCATTAAAGAGTGGTCAAGTGGAATCGAGTGACCTCCCAGTCCATTTTGAGCTACGTAGGACACAACAAATTGAGAAACGCCGTTGAACTTTTGAAATGTCTGAACGGCTTTGCTGAGATTCTCTTTCTTGAGAAAATCAAGATCGAATTGATAGTAGTGCTCAAAAATCCCGTGAAGTGTTTTCTTTAAACTCTTCGCCGCCGCCGTTGGATCCGATAGATTGCGACACGACTCTTCCAGCTCAGCCACTGTGGTTACCCGGACTTCATTCCAGTCGAAGTAATTTTCCTGAAGCCTTGCGAATGCATCGTCCGCCGCGTCAAACGTTGAATTCTCCAAACAACATCCGTAAATCATGTGCTCTAACACCGACCGGTTCGAAGGGGGTGTTATTACTTGGTATTCTTTTTTGACGAACTTGTGAAGTTTCGTAATCAAATCAGCTCGGTTTTTCGCGGACATTTCTTCTCTTTACAACGGTGGAACCAAATTGGATTGCAATAGATTAACGTTTCAGGATAGTCTCGATTTCTTGGGCGTCACCACGTTGAATGGAATTCATGGCGATAAAGCTCCATCCAGCGAAGATCTAATCGTTTATACCGGACCTTCAACCGATCCGTCCGGAATTTCCGGGTCAGATTCGTGCGTTTCCTCGACAGTTACGTCTCCGCCCAGCGATTCTGAAGAATCAACGGCATCAGATTCCGCTGACGCATCAGCACTCTCCAAGGCAGCCTGCTCCTGTTGCTCTCGCTCCGCCGGCAGCACTTCTTCCAGAATGCGGGTTACCAGCAAAGCATGCTGAATCCCTTTATCGAGCACAAACTGAAGTCGTGGGGTGTATCGCGTATCGATGCGATTCCCAACTTTCTGCTGGAGGTAACCGGCTGAACTTTGCAGCCCGCGAATGCAGAGCCCTTGCTTGGTATCATCCCCCATCACCGACACATGAACCTTAGCCTGTCGCATATCGGGGGCGACTTCGACCAGTGTCACCGTGACGTCTTTGATCCTAGGATCTTTAAGATCAGCGATGATCGCCATACTCACCACTTCACGGATCGCCTGAGCGGCTTTCAAAACACGACGGGAACTCATAATTCAAAGCCTGAAAATGACACTAAAACAAGACGTACAACTACGGACAACCGCCCGCTACTAAAATCCGAAATCTACAAGGTTCTCGCCACTTCTTCGATCTTGTAGGCTTCGAGCGTATCACCTTCCTTGATGTCATTGAATTTTTCCAACTTGATTCCGCACTCCATACCACGCTGGACTTCCTTAGCATCGTCACGCTCTCGTTTCAACGATTCGATCGGATAATCACCGATCACAGTTTGATCACGAATGACTCGCATCCGACATTCACGTTGAACCGAACCACGCATTACCCGGCAACCGGCAATCATTCCGGTCTTACTGACGCTGAATGTTCGTAGGACCATCGCCATTCCAAGCTCAACCACTTGCTCTTCAGGTTTCAAGCGACCCTCAAGCGTAGCCTTAAGATCATCAGTGATCTTATAGATCACGTCATACCGACGAATCTCAACACCAAGTTCATCGGCGAGAGAGCGAGCCTCTTCGTTGGCAACAACGTTAAAGCCAACAATCACACCCGACGAGGCGTGTGCCAGGCGGACGTCACCGACCGAAACACCACCGGCGAGCGATTGAAGAATCTTAATCTCGACTTCGGGATGTACGATCTTGCCAAGTTCTTTCTGAATCGCTTCAATCGAACCTTTCACATCTGCTCGAATGATCAGGTTCAACGTCACCATATCCTGAGAGTTGCGATTCAGGTTCCCCGACTCAAGCAATTTCTGGAATTCGTCAAGTGACGTCTCAACGGATCGACTGCCCACCTGCTCAACTTTACCGCGATGGACTCTCGTCGCCGCAATTTCGCGAGCCTTGGCTACGTCATCCACGACGTAAAACTTATCACCCGCACCCGGCGCGACATCGAGACCAGTCAAATTAACTGGCGTGGAAGGTTCCGCTTCTTTCAGTTTCTTTTTCGGACGCAATGTATCATGCATCGCTTTTACTTTTCCGAATGAACCGCCGCAAACGACGACATCACCCACCTTCAAAGTTCCGCCCTGAACCATGATTTTGGCGACAACTCCACGATCGGATTGTTGCTCCGCCTCAAGACATGTTCCAAAAGCAGGCCGCGATGGGTTCGCTTTGTACTCATGAAGTTCAGCGGTTACCAGAATGGTCTCTAGCAACTCGTCTAAACCCGTTCCAGCAATCGCACTGGTCTGAATCACTTCTGTTTCGCCGCCCCACTCACTTGGAAGCAATTCATGCGTTGCTAAATCTTGCAACGCCTTGTCAGGGGTGACCCCGGGGAGATCGATTTTGTTCAAAGCAACGATGATCGGAACACCGGCAGCCTTCGCGTGGCTGATCGCTTCTTCGGTCTGCGGCATAATACCGTCGTCCGCAGCAACAACCAAAACGGCAATATCGGTGACATTGGCACCGCGAGCTCGCATCTCAGTAAACGCTTCGTGACCCGGAGTGTCGACAAATGCAATTTTGTTTTCACCCTTTCTGATTTCATACGCTCGAATGTGCTGGGTAATTCCCCCCGCTTCACCCGAAACGACATCGATCCCGATAAGTGCATCCAGCAAAGATGTCTTTCCGTGATCAACATGGCCAAGGAAAGTCACGATCGGAGCCCTGTTTTCAAGAGAACCGGCGTCCTCTTGTTCGACATCGAACTCCGCAAGTAACTCGTCTTCGAGAGATTGGTATTCACGAATCTCTAATTCGATGCCCAACTCTTCGACAAGCATTTCAACCATCTCATCTTCGATGATGGAATTGATGTTCTTATTTGATTCGTCACCAAGCTGCTTGATCGCAAACAACACCTTAACCTTGGGAACACCCGCGGCTTCCGAAAACTCACGCACCGAACAGGGAAGTTGCAGGACGACGTTGTCTTTTCTCGGAGCGGCCGTATTTACCGTCGGGCCCGAACGATGTCGACGCCGGAACGAAGAATGATTGCGATTCGGACGCCGATTTTGACGAGAAGGACGCGAGCCCATCGCATTGTCTTCGCGACCGCCGCGTTCGCGGCGAGCACCTAAACCTCGCTTCTTTGTCACCTCTTCGGAATCAGTAGCCGCGTCGCCTGCTTTACCTTTTTTCTTCTTATTCTTAGATTTGGTGAGGTGCTCTAACGGCGCCACACCCCCACCGGATTTTACACTCTTAATGGCATCTTGCGGGAGAGCGATATCTGGCTTCTGAACCTTCTCGCCAGTCTCTTTTCGTGGCTGCGGTTGCTTCACTGCAGGCATCGCAGCAAAACGAACATTCGCTCCGGCCGGCTTCTTTTTAGGCGTGTCCTTTTTAGCCGCTTCGCCTTTAGCATTCCCCCTTTGGTCAAGGTTTTTAAGCTGACGGCGGGGAGCTACGCCCGGCTGACGCCGAGGCATTAATGGTGGCTTGATTGTGGGCGCAACGGTCGCAGGAGCTTTTGGCTCAACGACCTTCGCTTTCGCGGAAACTCTTGGTTTCTCGGGAACTTCCTCAGGCTTGGGCTTTACACCGCGGATTCGGTCGAGCAAGCCGCCACGCTTGGCAGGGCGAACTGGCTCCTCAGGAGTCTCAGCTGGCTCGGGCGTTTCCGGGGTTTCGACAACCTCCTCAACGACTTCTTGAGCCTCGACTTCCACCTCTTCTTCAACCGCTGGAGGAGCCACGGAAACTGGCGAAACGATCTCACCAATCTTCTTTTTCGAAGCCACCGGACGCACAGGGCGCATTGGTGCAGCCACGTCAGGCTTCGGCTCAGTTTTCTCAACTTCGCCTCCAGACATGAATCCCTTGACGATGGCAATCTCGTCATCTTCCAGACTTGCTAGCGCAGAGCCTTTACCCTTGATATTTGCTTTTTCACAAATCTCAAGTAATTGCTTGTTATCAAGCCCAAGTTCTTTTGCAAACGCGTAGATGCGTACGGGCACGTGGCGTGACCTTCCTTCTTTGTTGGGCGATCCCAATTCTGACACCAGAACCGAATGACCGCCACCTTTTAAAAATTTGCTTTACATAAAACGTCCCCTCTGCCGAACAGTGAAAAGAAAACAACGACTTCGTTGATTTCCATACCTGGCACAGACACGGTTATATATACCCACGAATCAAATCATCCGGCTTTCGCCTACTAATCTAATTCGACTAATAATAGTTTTCGCCTACTCCGGTGAACCCTCACCTTCTGTGGGCTTTGCAGACTCCGCCGACTCGCTTGAATCAGCAGCTGCCTCTTCGGAAGCACTCGCCGCTTGAGCTCGTAACTGCTGCTCAGCTGCGACCCTTTTTGCCTCCACGGCGGCCGCTTTTTTAGCTCGTTTTTCTTCTGCTTCTCGCGCTTCCGCTTCCACGGCAAGCACGTCGGCCTGTTCAACAATGGCATCAACTTGACTTTCGGTCAAATCGCCCATCACCATCAGATCCGGAGGCTCAATCACGGAGAGATCATCGTAAGACAAATACCCCTCTCCCACCAGACGATTTGCCAAATCTTCGTCAACCCCTTCGAGCTTACAGAAGCCTTGAACCGCCCGGTCAATTTGCTGCTCCAACTCCCCTTGAGTCATGATTTCGATGTCCCAAGTGCACAATTTACTCGCTAAACGGACGTTTTGTCCGCGTTTTCCAATCGCGAGAGAAAGTTGATCTTCTCGAACCAACACAATGGCACGTCCCATCATTTGGCACAAAATCACTTCGTCCACTTCCGCAGGTTGAAGAGCATTAGGAATCATCTGCATTGGGTCTTCGTCAAACCGAACAATGTCAATTCGCTCTCCGGCAAGCTCGTCGATCACCATCTTGATTCGATTTCCACGCACTCCAACACAAGCCCCGACACAATCGACTTTCGAATCAATACTGCTAACTGCGACTTTCGAACGATAGCCAGGTTCGCGAGAAATGGCGTTAATTGAAATCACACCATCGGCAATCTCGGGTATCTCATTCTCAAACAACCGCTGAACAAACACTGGACGAGTCCGACTTAGTACCACCTTCACGCGACTCCCTTGAGCCTTCACTTCGGTAACCAATGCCCGGACACGCTCGTTCGGCTGATGCGATTCTCCAGGAATCTGTTCACTTCGGGGCAAAATCGCCTCGATTGGCCCAAGCGTGACTGTCGTCACCCGACCCTCATTTCGATGAACAGTTCCGGTTACCAAGTCGTTGATGATTTCATTGAACTCATCAATTTGAGAATCACGCTCGGCCTCACGCACCTTTTGGATAATGACCTGCTTAGCCGTTTGAGCACCAATTCGCCCGATGACTTCTTCGTAATCCAACTCATCTTGGCCGCAGCGACCGGCAATCTGCCCTGAATCTCGCTCGATAATAAATTCGATATCAGCTTCTTCGCCAAAATGCTTTCGCGCAGCAGACACCAAGGCTGACTCGATCGCGACAAAAACAATCTCTTTCTCGATGTTTTTTTCGCGATGAAGTGAATCAACAATCCGCAAAACTTCACTGGCGTTCATTTTTATTCTTTCAGTAAATTCTCACCCGAATCGGGGTCAAACCACAAAACACGTTCAAGATCAATTTTGACTCGCAATCGATCACCCGATGCACACTCTGCATCCGATTCCAACCGAAACAAAACAATTTGCTGAATCGTGTTCTTCTGTACTAATTTATCTTCTTTCGATTTTTGGGTTGGTGGCCCGCAAACCCTGGAATGAACCATCGTCGATTCCCCCAGTCGATCGACCTCAGTCACTTCGACCTCAATCGCTCCCTCACGCCCCGCTAGACCGACGTCTTCGGCCCGAAAACCAACGACAACCGCTCTCGCTTTAGAACTCCCTGCCAACAGGGAATCCAGTTCATCAAACCGAGGACAACCAGGCCCCCAATTCATCGGTATTCGGCTCTCAAATTCAATTCGATCACCGACTTTACTAACTGTTCCAGAGCAAAGGTTTATCGGTGAATTGCCAATAAACTTTGCCACGAACAGGTTGGCGGGACGCTGATAAACTTCCAGCGGACCGCCAACTTGCAAAATCCTTCCCTCGTTCATGATCGCAACCCGATCACCCAACGTCATCGCCTCGACCTGGTCGTGCGTCACGTAAATCATCGTCGCTTTCAAATCGCGGTGTAACCGCTTAAGTTCAACCCTCAGTTGCTGTCGAAGTTTGGCATCCAAGTTCGAAAGTGGTTCGTCAAACAAAAACGCCGCCGGATTCCGAACAATCGCTCGCCCTAAAGCAACACGCTGTCGTTCACCGCCGGACAACTGATGCGGCTTGCGATCGAGCAAATGCTCAATACCTAATCGCAAGGCCGTTCGCCGAACCTTATTGCCAATCTCCTCTCGCTGTCGGACAAACTCCGAAGCTCGCTGAGGTTGGAAGATCTTTCTTAAACCACGTCCAATTACCCCGCCACCAAACAGTCGATTCAATCTAAGTGTCAAACCAAACGATAAATTCTTGTATACCGACATATGCGGATACAAGGCATAGTTTTGAAACACCATCGCAATGTCTCGGTCTTTGGGTGCCACGTTCGTAACGTCACGCCCGCCAATCCGAACCACTCCGCCAGTGCTCCCCTCCAGTCCAGCAATGATCCGAAGTGTCGTGCTCTTGCCACAACCACTCGGACCAACGAGAACCAAAAACTCTCGATCTTCGATCTCAATTGACACATCGGAAACCGCTTGCGTGCCATCCGGAAACCGCTTGTTAACACTTTCCAGTAGCACCGTTGCCATCAGTTACCCACCGTGGCTTGCAGCCAATTGCCTGTTCGACTCCAGTTAGTCAAAAGGCCCTTCTACTTTTTCACTGCTGCCCAAACTCCGGCAGCGACGAAAAGATAGAAAGACCTTAGAAATCTTCGATTCAAGCCCAAAATAATAGCGTAAAAATCCCCTTCAGTCAATCCAGATCGAACAATCCATTCTTCTTATTGCCGCTGATAGCGGCAGTTATTATCTCTCTCTCGCTTCAAACAGCGAACTTTTACACGCACTTCGAGCAAATCCGTTCCTTTTGGCCGCCCAAAACGTCCAAAAACCAATCGATTCGCCGTATTTTGGTGAGTATCTCGCGGGAATCTACACGTCACGCCAACATCAATCCAAGGGTCAATCGAACCCAAACCGCGGACATCAGACCACAGTATGGACGGCCAGCTTGAGATATTCCGCGATGGTTTTGATTTCCAAGCGTTCAAACGATCGATTTTGAGCCCGAGATCCCGCTCCAGAACCGCCAAAGAATCAAATCGAACGATGCTGTTGCCCCGCGGTTAGAGTTGTGGGTAACTCAAAAATAGCTAGCGATCACTCAAACATGCCTGCTGCATCAACCTTAGTTATTCGTCTTGTCGGTTTTCCCCCGACATTCGTATACTCGCTGGTTCACGTTTGTTAGGTCGCGACAGATTGGAATATGTCCCTAGCGAATACGTAGGCTACAGCGATTCCGACTTGGTGATGTAATCTCAAGTCTGACGTCGTCTGTTTTGGAGATCGAGATGAGAATGGATTCTTTATTCGATTCAACAATTGGCAACTGCAGATCAATGCACCCCCGTCGCCAGTGGTTGAATGTCATTACCGTCGTTGCGGTTCTTTTTGCGGGACTGGCTTTACCAAGCTTCGCAGCAGCTCAAACGACCGTTAAACAAAACTGGCCTCCCTCGATAGCCTCAAATCCCGGAACAGTCGGTAAACCGACTCCACCTCCAAGCTCCTTCCAACCTGCCAAAATTGGAAAACCGGGCAATGCTTCCACACAGGTCCCAAAGACTTCCGCAGTTACCCCTCCTCAAATGCAACCGCCAAGTCCACAGGCATTCTCGGGTAATCCAAATTTAAAATTATCACCCACTTCACCGCCAGTCTCCAACGCTCCCGTTGAGCCAAGCGGCCAATTTCAAAGCAAGAATTTACAAAGTCTACTAGGATCGCCGGCAACTCCGCCAATAACTCTACCAGCGAACAATGCAGCTTCACCGTGGCAAAGACCCGCTAAACCCAAAGCCTCCTCCTTTGTCGCGCCGGCCAGCATGGAATCCGATTTAAATTCGCCGACAGGAGTTGCAGTCGCGGCATTTCCAGTTCAGCCAAAAACTCAACCCACCGTACCGAGTGAATCTGCTGCTAATCCAGCGATAGCCCAACCACAAAACTCCGTGGTTAGCTCGCAACCTCAAACACCCGTAAAAATCGCTGCTTCTGCACCAACTAACACGGCGATAGCGAGCTTCAAAAAGACTCCCAACGACCTACCGAGTGCGGCTGGCCAAATCTGGCAAGAGTACGACATTACACCCTACACATCGCGGATCACCAATAATAAACAACCGGAACGATCGATAGTCGACTGGATCTTGCGTGAAACCGGAACTGAAATGTGGTTCTACCGTCCGCTGGGAATCTTAAATGCCGACAAAGAAAAACTCTACGTTTACCACACCCCTGAGATTCAAAAAGTCGTTAAGAACATCGTTGAACGATTCAATCGAACCCGAGGCCAAGTTCAAAATGTCGATCTTCACATGATGACAATCGAGAAACCCAATTGGCGATCAGATTTTTACACCATCCTACAACCAATCAATGTCGCAACTCCGGGCACAGAAGCCTGGATCCTCTCAAAAGAAAATGCTGCCATCCTAATCAATTCACTAGCCAAGCGACCGGAAATCAGGAAGCACAACTCGGGCCGGCTTAGCAATCACGACGGACAAACCATGGTGGTCGAAAAAATCACACCCGTCGAATTCATCCGAAATTTAAAATGGATTCCCAATCAAGTTCCCGCCTTTCAGCCTCAGCAAAGCCGCATCGATGAAGGGTATCGGCTGGAACTGAGCTGTCTTTCTTCGATGGACAATTCGACGATTGAAGCGGTGATTAAGTGCAATGTCGATCAGGTCGAAAAACTAACAAAAGTAAAAGTCGATGTCCCTGTAGGGAACGGCACCAAACAGGAGGTCACTCTCCAAATTCCTCAGCTCGTTAGCTGGAGGCTGCACGAGCGATTTCGCTGGCGCAACGATCAGGTACTGATGCTCAGCTGCGGAGTGGTTGCATCGCCTGAACCCGAAAATGACGGGCTTGGCCTCCGGATCCCCGGCCTACCCCAAAAATCAAACCAAGCTGAAGCTCTCCTTTTCATTGAGTACCGCGGGCCAGCCCAGAGCGCTACCATCCCTCAAACTGCGAATAAATCAACCGCTCCTGTAAAATCGCCTTGAACCGGAGGTTCCTTGAGAGCTGCCGGACAGAACTTCGGCTCCAGTCTGCTTAATTGCCCAAAGTCATCTCGACGACCACCGGAAGAAGCCTAGAATAGACATCGGAAAGCACAGCCGGTTTAAGCCGTTAGCTGCCCAACACATTAAAATTCCAGTGCAGCTCTTGGTTCGAGACGCACTATTTTCATCCCTTTTTTAAAACTTTCGCCCAAAGTTTTTCATTCCATGGCCCAATCAGATCGCCGCGTCGTCATCACAGGAATGGGTTTGATCAGCCCCATTGGCAGTTCATCCACCGATCTTTGGGATTCGCTCAGTCAACAGAAGAGCGGTGTCCGTTTGCTTTCTAATTTGCCTACGGAACATTTCCCTTCTGACTTTGGCGGTGAATGCACCGACTTTACAGGCAGCATCGACAGCTTTGGCCCGCTGGAAAAAAAATTACAACGAAGCATCAAAAAAGGGCTTCGACTGATGTGCCGGGAAATTCAACTCGGTGCCGCAGCAGCTCAATTAGCGCTGACGGATTCCGGGCTCGAATCTGGCAGCATCGACCCCAGTCGAATCGGCACGCTTTTCGGAAGTGATTACATCATCACCAGCCCTCTCGATTTCGTCGAAGGAATTCGCGCCTGCTTAGACGACGATGAAAAATTCTGTTTCGATAAATGGGCAGAACATGGATTAACTAAAGTCGAGCCACTTTGGTTACTCAAATACTTACCCAACATGCCAGCCAGCCATGTTGCCATTTACAACGACCTGCGCGGCCCCAGCAATTCAATTACCGTCCGGGAAGCGTCAGCTAACCTGGCGATTGCCGAAGCGACGACGATCATCAAACGTGGTTCGGCAGATTTCATGGTCGCCGGTTCTACCGGCTCTCGAATTCACCCTCTTCGCACCGTCCATATTGCCCTTCAAGAGCAACTCGCCGACCGGCACACCGAAGCTGCCGGCGGAGATCCAACCAAAGCATGCCGACCTTTTGATAAAAACCGAACTGGCATGACACTAGGAGAAGGAGCTGGCGTTTTGATTCTGGAAGAACTTTCTTCCGCTGAAAAACGGGGTGCCAATATTCTGGGCGAAGTCGTAGGCTATGGGTCTTCCTGTGTTGCTGACAAAAACGGCGCAGCGAATTACCAGAAAGCACTGGAGAACGTTATCCTCGGAGGCCTTGAAACTTCCGGGATAGATGCTTCCAGCATCGGCCATGTCCATGCACACGGACTTGGGTCACCTGAATGTGATCTTCAAGAATCACTAGCCATCGCGGATGTCATGAAAGACAGCCCTGTCACCGCAGCCAAAAGCTACATGGGCAACCTCGGTAGCGGGTGCGGGATTGTTGAAATCGCAGCGAGTTTAATGGCGATCGAGAAAGGACCATTGTTCCCGATAATGAATTGCGATGACCTCGACGATCAATGCCCAATCAATGCAGTCCAAGCTGACGACGTCGAAGCGGGTGATTCTTTCATCAATCTCAATGTGACGCCTCAGGGTCAGGCAAGCTCAGTTGTCATCCAAAAATATCAGTAATCACCGCCTCGATTCGGAATGATTACCAAGCCTAAATCTCCATCACTGCCACTTCTGTACTGCGCCAACCCCGAGCATTTGGGCAATACTCATGGGAATTGATGCATTTTTGCATCACGCCGATGGCACTTCAGTAGCCTTCCCGAGACCAAAACCAACATTGATGTTCCTGCAGATCCGCCATACGGGTTCCAAACCTCACGATCGTTTTTTTTGGTAACACGTATTCCGTTCCTATCTTCAAATCAGGAACGGATCACGAATTCGCGACCTATCTTTCTCCAATGGCTCCACTCGGATTCATCGCTCCCTATTTCTTGGCGAGCCTGTTTCATAACGACTCTTTTCCTTATCCCTGTTTTTTCTATCCCTGTTTCATGACCCAACCGACCCCTAAGCAGCGAATTAGCCAACACGATTCCTGGCCACGATTAACAATGAAATTAATCGATGCGGTCGCAATTATTAGTGGCTTGATGATGCTGATCGTCTGGGTTCCCAGTGCGAATAGTCAATCCACCATCGTGATTGGTTTAGTAGCAATCGGTGTGTTTAACATCTCCGCTGAAATTTCTGGACTGTACCGAAGTTGGCGCGGCATTCGATTTGAAAAAGAAGCCATCTGTAACGTGGCCGCTCTAATTATCACCGTCATCATGCTTTCATTCGTCGGGCATTTCAGCCTCTACTCGACCGAACTTTCGGCAGGCTCACTCGCCCTCTGGTTTAGTTTTACAATTGTCATTTCTCTATCGGCAAGAATTTTTTACCGCTGGTATTGCCAGTGGTCACAGGCCAAGGGGATTCACTCTCGAGGCTATGCCGTGGTCGGCATTAACGATTTGGGGATTCACCTCGTCCGAAACATCAGCACAGCACCAGATCTTGGCCTCCGATTTCTAGGTTACTATGACGATCGCCCCCAAGAGAGAACCGGCGATCTTCCTGAAGACATTTCTGTCAAGCTTGGCAAAATTGACACCCTCGTCGAGAGTGCGAAATCAGGCGATGTCCAAGTCGTTTTTATCTCGCTTCCCATGCGTGCAGAAAAACGAATTCGAAGTCTTATCCAGGCACTGGCGGACACAACCGCTTCGGTCTACATCGTTCCCGACCTATTCGTTTTTCAAATGCTCAATTCGCGTTGGACTGACATTCAGGGCCTCCCCGTGGTCAGTGTTTCTGAAAATCCATTCTACGGCGTAGACGGAATACTAAAACGCGGAGTTGACATTGCTCTTGGCACTCTTGGAATCACTCTACTTTCGCTCCCAATGCTCTTGATTGCCGCGGCAGTGAAGCTAACCTCTCGGGGGCCAATTCTATTCCGACAAAAACGATATGGACTCGACGGAAAAGAAATTCTCGTTTGGAAATTCCGCAGCATGAACGTGATGGAAGATGGAGACAAAGTCGTTCAGGCGACAAAGAATGATCAACGGTTAACTCCGATCGGCAGCTTCCTCAGACGTACATCCCTGGATGAACTACCTCAAATATTTAATGTGATTTCTGGAAAGATGTCACTTGTTGGCCCGCGTCCGCACGCCAACTCACACAATGAATTTTATCGCAGCCAAATCGAAGGCTACATGCTTCGCCATAAAGTCAAACCCGGAATCACCGGATTGGCTCAGGTAAATGGTTGTCGCGGAGAAACTGAAACACTCGACAAGATGGAAAAACGCGTGTTTTTTGACCATCAATACATTCGAGAATGGTCAATTTGGCTTGATTTGAAAATTATCCTTCAAACCTTTACCGTCGTTTTCTCAAAACAGAACGCTTATTAATTTTAAGCAACTCCCCGAGAATCGAATCGGGAAACCGATTACTCAAACCACAACTGGCTCTTCAACCACAGCTTCAAGCGATGACCTGGTAACAATTACCGTCTAGCGATCGTCGCGTGGCGAGTCCATCGGATTAGGATTTGCATATCTCGCAATCGAATCACTGAGCTTTTGAATTTGCTCCGGGATCCCCATCGACTCATCCCTCGTTCGCGGAACGTTTGCGGTACCGGCAGACTCTCCATCACTCGGTACTGTTCGCTGGAACGCAGCATCTTCGCTGGCTGCCGTTTTTGCAAGATCTACCGCCCGCACACTTGGGCTCCGCCGCTTGAGCGTGGGAGCATCTGCAGTTTGAAGAAAACTTCGCGGGTCAACAAACTCTACCGAGTTTGTTTCAGTCGATGGCTGCGAAGCTTCTGTTCCAGTTGGCGAAGTCGATTGACTGTCGGGGCGAACAACAAATCGACGCTTTCGCTGGTCGTACCGTGCCGGCCGAATCTTAACTTCTTGCGGCAACGTTGCCGTTGCTTGAGGCTCGCTGACCGGCGGGGGCAAAACCTCTTGAGAGGCGGCCAACAAATCGGCTACCGAAGGAGCCTGCGAGGAAACACCATAGGCACCATAGGCTGGTGCCGAATCCGTAGTCTCTGGCAGAATTGGATAGCGACGAGAAGGACTTTCGATCGCCGAACGAGGACTGCGATCCTCAGGGCCATTCGAACCGGGACCGCTACCATCGGGTCCGTTACCATTGGGTCCGCCGCCAAACCCGAACTGCTCTGGATCCATTGGCGGAGCAATCAGCAAAACGACGCCCAAGCCAAGCATCAATCCAGCAAATCCACCAACAAGTATTTTTAGCTTTTTTCCTGGCCCGTCAGGTCGTGTGGACACCTGAGGCTCGTCCACTCGGGCAATCAGATTAGAGACGCCCGCCTCCGCTAAACTTTTAATCTCAGCCAGGTTGGACTGAGCTTTATTCGCGATTTCCGTACGTTCTTTTAACTCAGCGACAAGCGTCAATATTTCGGTTCTGTTTTCACTGAGCTTAGTAAGCTGCTGATCAAGAGAGTTCATTTCTTCGTCGAGCCGCGACCACCGCGTCTTCGCATCCTTGACTTCGTTTTGCATTGCGGCAACACAAAGGTCGAGTTCAAGATGGATTTGTTGCCGCATCGCTTCGATGGATTTCTGTGACCGTGCGTACTTCGGGTGGCCAGGTAGGTAAAGCCCCGTTGTCACGGCGAATTGAGCTTGCTTTTCGATCATCTCTTTTTTTAGATCATCCAGCGCCGGCAGGATCCCGATCATTTCCGCTGAAAGGCCGAGAATGCGGTCGGGCTTTGCTTTGGCTTCTTCCAATTGCAACAACAGCGCGGTTCGCTTCTCTAGCTGAAGCGTTGCGTCTCGCAACTCAATGCGAATCTGTGAAATGTCACGCTTGATCGAGTTGTCGCTGTTTTGGGGATCGCTCAGAGCGTTCATCGTGGCGATATCTGACCCCAATGACTTATCCATCTGGATAAGCTTATCTTTTGATTTATTGAGCTCTGCCATTGCGGCATCGCGTACCCGCGTTAACTCGACTTCCATACTCTGCAATCGCATCGAACGAACCTCATCGACTTTGGCGATGATTTCGACCAGCAGCAACTCGATGAACTTGAGTGACCGCTCCGGAGTGCTTTGCTTGACATTCAGGACAATCACTTCTGTTTTCCCAAATTCTGCGCCATTGGGAGCGTGAATTAAGACTGCATCCTGCATGTCTTCAATGGTCTCTTCGTTAGGCCACTCAGCGATCGCCGCCTCGTCTTTTAAAGTCTCTGGCGGCCCCAGTTTAGCCATCGCATTTCGAATGACTTGCGGCTGTCGAGCGATTTCAAGAATCGTCTCTTGTGCCGATTTCATGGACTCAATGGAATCAAATCGCCCCGGCTTATAAGATTGGCCAAGGAGGTCATCCCGCACAATCATGGATTGCCGAGCAGACCAGATTTGCGGACTTAACATCGTCGCATAGTACAACGCTACAACAGCACCAAAAATCGCAGGCGCGATCCATACAATTTTGTAACGATAAAGCGTTAACAAAACGTACTCGAATCGCTGGTTTGAGTCAGAACCGGTCATCGTAAAATTCACATGTTTGAAAACAAAAACCCAAAAGTAATGGCGATGGAATCTACTTCGGATTGAACTGGCGGCAAGACGAAAGTTCGTCGGTCAAATGGAGGGGTACCCCATTTTTTTCATCGAGAGTTTGGCTATTGATCTACGCTGCAATCACGAAAATTTGCCGGAATAGGTGTTAAAACCGGCACTCCACCCGCACAACCCAGCAGCCCAACCCAATCGACAAAGTTTCACATCGGCATGTGAGACTGGTTTTTATCATCCGGCATATCAGAGATGGCCCAGCCTAAAAAAGGGGCGATTCGTTCAGAGGCTCTCGGAAATTTCCAACCGAACCGAGCCAATCAACCCACCGGCCAATGGGTTTCGTTCGCCACGATCGACCTCAGCAGGAAGGTCTACCACAACTCTTAGATGGTTCGAATGCTGCAACTGCTCCCCAATTTCGACTCGGAAAGCATCATCACCCAGACGCATCGTTCCCACTTCAATTTCATTGAGAGAAATAGAAGCTTGAAAATCAACGGATTCGAAAACAAGCCAAACTGCCTGACCGGGATTTAATTGCGTGGGTAAACCAAATCGGCGTCGAAATTCAACGCGACCGCGAAAAGACGCTCCCAACCAATCTCCCCAATCGGAAGGAATTGAAAGCCGACGTTCATGCGTTGAAACGTCGCAAACGAATTGGGAATCGAGAACTTTGGCCGTCCAGGGACCATGCAGCCGAATGGCGTGAAAGTCAGGCAAGAAATTGTACCAACAAAGAATTCAACTCAATCGAAATTCAACCACACGTGGCAACCCAACGTCTATCATACTCCCGCTGAACCTATTTACTCAGGTACGTAAGAATGAACGACGGACGACTGGTAGACCTGATTGGTAGTTTTTTCAATCAGTCGAATGCTGACCTTCACACCCCGAATCGGGTAAGGGTAGGGCGGACGTGTTTCACGTTCCGAATCATCATCCGGAGCGAGTGGGCCACCGTTATCTAAGCCGTTGGTTCCTTCGTCGATCAAAGAATCGTTGTCCTGATCAAATCCATCGCTCTCATAGACAGGTGTCCAGGTATCGTAGAAGGCCTCCGCTGCTGGGAAAGCGGTCCGCCATGCCTGCTGTGCAAAATTGAATCGGCTACCTCGAAAATCTACCGGCGCGTTCCAAACGAGATCGACGAAATCACCTGCAGAAATCTGCGTCGCGGCGACAGGGAACCCGCGATCAGCGGGCGCTACCGGAATGTCAGTATCCAGACTTAGAGTGACATCGGGCGAGTAAACTTGTAAATCAAAACTTGCAACATCCGTGAGAACAATGTCATTCCCCTCCACTGGTTTAAACGTGGAAATTAGAGACCTGTCCAACAAATGGGGCCAATTGGCGTCAATACTCGGGTTAGCATTGTCGTAGGTAAACCACTGATGACAAAACCGGTTTTGTCTCAGAGCAAGATCGCTGAGGCTATTGGCGTAAACACTGAAGTTACCAGTTGCGTTGTCCTGAATAATCCGACATGAAATATCGTTATTCTGCATCAGAGTGGTTACCTGCTCAGAGGTCAGATCCAACCATGGTCCCATATCGGGTCGAATCAAAAGGACGCGGCGATGCACTTTCAAGCTTTCGGACAAGTCAATTAGCAGATCTGCGTTTCGATCTACAAATGTCGTGTACCACATTATCTCTGCAATCGATGACTCAATTACTTTGGAGCTAGTCGTGTTGTCTGGTATGTGACGCCCGCGAAAAAACTGTCCATCGCTCCGGACGGTCATTGCGATCACGTCGTCAACATCGCCGAGGTAACTGTTGATTCCGTCGGCGTTCGTCTTGTCACGCATCGCTCCGTCAACAATTTCGAAGTACCCATTAGGATTGGTTGTCTCGGTGTACGGACGCGGTTCTACCGTCAGATTGCTAAGATCACTTCTCAGTAACTCTTCCGCCGATCGCAACCGATTGGCCATCTCCATCGTTGCCCGGCCCATTTGCATTTGACCACTGGCGTATTGAAAAGCCTGCATCATCGCGCCGAGAACAATCAAAGTCATTGTCAACGCGATCATGATCTCGATCAAAGTCAAACCACGTCGAGAGAACGAGCGGTGTTGAGACGGGATGGACGGCATAAGATTCTCCTTGGCAGGTTATAGCGTGCTCTTGATTGACAGGAACAGCGCTCCGTTATGAAGATCACAGGACCGGGTGGGATAAATGGCCGGCAAAATTCATCAGGTTATGAGTTGGGATAAGATTACCTAATCTTACAAGAATCAGGGACTTTGTACACGTTATTTTACGTCTCACTTCGGATGGTTCGGCTTTTTTCAGGTCGCAAATCACAAAAGCCCTCCTTTTTAGGATCGTATGCTTCCGTTTTACCCCGTATATCCGGCAATCCCCTATTTTGGCCACCTCTGCCGCCGGTAAACCCAAACTCCGGAAACTCTCCAAAACGCACTGTAATTTCGCAAAACTGGCCAAGACAGTTTGTTTTCTTGCGACCTGAACACCTCGAAGCGCAGGTTTAAAAGAACAGAACGACGCTTCAGTTTACACTGAAAACAGATCGACAATACTCACCCCCCGAGAACCGTATTTCGATGACTATTTGCCTCCAACGCATTTGATGTCAAAAATAGGCTATGGGCGGGGATCTAAATCAGCCAGCTTCACATTCCACTCAACTTGGATTGCTGGAGCGACTGGCTTGGCAACAGCATTCAATTTTTAAATGACTCAACGGCGATAATTTTTCAAGCACTTATTCTCGTTCCCGATTCACTTTGTTTGGATTTCAGGAATGACATATTTGCGGTACGCCAACGAAAACAAATCCATGAACAACGAACACTTCTTAAAAATAAATATGCCTTGGCAATTCAAATTTCTTAGCCGCCCCTTGCGAGCACTCATCTTAGTTCTCGTTGTGTTTAGCGTGACGCACATCTCGTTGGACCGACTTCACGCAGCGCCTATCCAGGACGAATCCGCCGCAATGAAAATTGCCCAGATAGCGTCCGCCGCACAAAATGGCGACGACTTTGAATTCGCAGCTGAACAATGGGAAACGCTAATCAAAGAACACCCAACTTCAAAACTTATCGGCAAGGCACATTACAATGCTGGTGTTTGTTATTTGAAACTTGAGCAACCGACTCAGGCCATCCCCCAATTCAAAGCCTCACTAGAAAAACTAACCGAAGCGGAAACTACCAAAAAACCCTTGGCGATGCTCTACCTAGGTTTCACTCAATTTCAGGCAGGACAGAATTTAGCCGGTGAATCTAAGTCAAAAGAATCCAATAAACTTTATCGTGAAGCAGTACAAACGTTTACGGACCTACTCAAAGAGAATCCGGAATTCGAAAATGCAGATCAAGCCTTTTTCTTTCAAGGTAACGCACTCGAAGCATTGGGAGATCGCAAGAAAGCGTTGGCAACGTACTCCAAAATACTCAAACTCTCAGAACCCGCGTTCAAGCTCGAATCTCTATTTGCCGTTGCAGATCTTCACGATCAATTACAGCAGTATGAACAAGCTACCGATTTTTTTCAAAAAGCCGCCAAAGTTGCTGCTGATCAGAACAGTCCTCTCCTGACCGAAATCCAGTCGAGAACTGCATCCAACTTGGTCAAGCTCGCTCGGAAAGATTCAGATCAAAACAAATCGCAAGCCGCTACTGACAAACTCAAACAGGCAGAAGCCATTCTCGAGTCGATTGTCAGTCAAAATGAAGCCGACTCAGACTTGCCATCTGACACCATCATTAACGAGGCAAAATACGAACTTGCCGTTTGTTCCAGAGCGCTAAAAAACTACCAACGTGCAGCGGCTTTATTCGAAGAAATTTCAAATACTCCCGAGTCTCCCCTAGCCACCGAAGCCCTTGCCAACGCGGGACGCAATTACCTTGATGCTGAACAGCCCAAAAGCGCGATTCCATTACTGGAGCGAGCGATCAAAGCCGACCCCATTAATGGAACGTTGGCAGCCCATTGGCTGGCCGGCATCTATCTTAAATCGGAGGAGCCCTCCAAAGCTTTGGCGATTGCCAAAAAACAAATCAACAAAGTCAAAACTACCCAGAAAAAACCGGTAGGCTGGATCAACCTTCTGATGGATCAAGCAGACGCTGCGTTCGCAATCCCCGGCAAACGGGAATCGTCGATCGCGCTATTTGACAACATTGCAACCTCTTATCCGGCCAGTGATCTAGCACCACAGGCACTGCACAGCTCAGCATTCACTTCGCTTGATACCGGAGATTTTCAGACAGCAATCAAAACCGCAAACGCTTTTGAAACCACGTACTCCGCCAACGACTTGCTACCCGACACCATGGAGATCAAGGCAGAGGCGCAGTTATTGAACGACCAATCCGATGAAGCCAAAAAAACATACGATCAGCTAATCACTCGATTCAAGGGGAATGCGAAAGTAAATCGCTGGACCATTCGATCGGCGGTAGCTGATTACATTAACGAAAACTACTCCGAGGCGATTGCAAAACTCCAGCCACTCGCCACCAACCAAGAGGCCGATGCCAACCAACTTTCAGAGGTTGAATTCTGGATTGGATCGAGCCAATTTAAACAGGGGGAATTCGCTGACGCTGAAAAATCGTTGGCCAACTCGTTCGCAGCCGATCAGCAATGGAAACGGACCGCGGAAACCCTTCTTACACTTTGCCGATCTCAGCTTGCCCAGAAAAAAGACAAAGAAGCTACTGAAACCGCCGACACTTTCCTGAAAACTTATTCTAACTCACCACTCGCCACAGAGCTTCACTATCGGCTCGGCGAATCCGATTATGAGCAAGAAAAATACAAGAGTGCTCTCGAGCATTTCCAACGGATTAACAACCTTGATTCGCCAACGAAGTTCACACCTTTCTCCCTTTACAACGCAGCCTATTGCCAACTTCAGATCGACCAAAACCAGGCTGCCGAGAAAACATTTACTAAATTGATCTCTCAATTTCCTGACAATGACCTCGCTAACCTTGCCAGAACCGGCCGCGCGAACGCCCAACGCAAACTTGGCAACCCCAAAGCCGCGATCGAAGATCTCAACGAGTTCCTCGCCTCGAAACCTGAAAATGATCGAAGAGAAAGTGCGTTGTACGATCTTGGACTTGCACAGATCGATGCCCAACAGTGGAACGAGGTTAGCAAGACCTTCCAAACTCTGGTCGATGAATTTAAGACCTCGGAACAAACGGATCGTTACCTTTACGAATTGGCCTGGGGCCTTCGTTCAAGCAATCAAGAAAAACTAGCGATGGACAACTTTCGCACAATCGCGTCCAAGTTTCCCGCCAGCTCCCTTGCCCCCGAAGCTAATTTTCATATCGGTTCTGAGTTCTACGGCCAAAAGAATTACGACGATGCGATTGCCGCCTATCAAGCCTGTCTCGATTCCAAAGTTGAGAACGAGATTTTAGAAAAAGCAGCGTACAAACTGGCTTGGTCTCATTACAAACAAACCCAATTCAAAGAGGCAGGCGATCAGTTTTCAAATCAAGTCAAGCGATTTCCAGAAGGAGACTTGGTTGCCGATGGACTCTTCATGACGGCGGAATCGCTCTACCGTTTAAAAGACTATGAATCGGCACTGACGGCCTATCAGGTTGCATTACCCGCTGTTTCCAACTCACCTTTGACCGAACCTAAAATTCAATGGTTAGCGCGAGTCCATGCCGCTCAAAGTGCCAATCAAATAAAAAAATATCAGGAAACGCTCACGTTACTCGAGCCATTTGAGAACCTCGACCCCAACAAATCACCTGCTGGAATTCCAATGCAGGAAGATGCCATGCTGGAAATTGGCATGGCCTACAACGGATTACGGGATCCCAAAAAAGCACTCAACTACTTTAACCTCGCTGCAAAAAGTGAAGGAAAGACAGCCGCCCGCGCTCGATGCATGATTGGCGATTCGCTATTTGGCAATAAACAATTTGCGGAGGCAATCAAAGAATTTAAGAAAGTCTATTACGGATTCAATGGCCTTCAGGCCGAACCGGATGTTCGACCGTGGCAGGCGTATGCAATCTACGAAGCGGCTCGATGTTCGTTCGTACAAATCAAAAATGCCCCCCCGGCTGAGCAGCCAGTGCTAACCGCTGCCGCCATTAAACAATTTGAATACCTTTTAAAAAACTACAGCGACGACAAACTTGTGCCAGAAGCTCGTCGACAACTGGAACAATTAAAAAAAATGAAATTCCAGTAGACCGCTGATGTCGCACACGCATCTCGTTAACTCACCAACTGCTGCAGGTTTTACCATTCCGGAGATCTTATGACGCTCTTTTGTCGACTGAATCAACGATTGACCTACACCGTCGTTTTCGGAATTTTGATGTTTTTGATAACTTCAAATATTTGGCTCACCGAATCCGCAGTGAGCGCAACGGTTTTGACTTCCCCGATTGCACCTGAGTTTATACCGCCGCAAACCGCTCCTCCTGCATCCGCTGAGTCACAACCGAACGCCAAAACAGGAATCAATTTCCTCTCGTTACTCACGCAGGGTGGTTGGTTCATGCTTCCACTCATAGCCCTTTCCCTCGGCGTCGTCACCATCGCAATCGAAAGATTCATGGCGCTTCGTCGCGAAAAAATCTTTCCCAACGCTTTGATCGATCAAATTTCTGAATTGAGCCAATCGCCAAACGGACTTGACCCGCGTGGCGTCTATCAAGCCTGTCAACGATATCCCTCCTCAGCCTCGTATGTCATTCGATCCATGCTGGTCAAGGTTGGTCGACCGCAAATGGAAATGGAAAATGCAGTTTCTGAGTCCAGCCAAAGAGAAGCAACGCGGCTTAGCCAAATGACCTCGTGGTTGGCTCTTGCTGCCGCCATTGCACCATTGATTGGCCTATTGGGAACGGTCTGGGGCATCACACAGGCATTTTACGACACCACCCAATTGGCAGAACTGAATGCCGGTCAAAATCGTGGCGTCGCACTCGCCAACGGAATTTATGTTGCGTTGGTAACCACCATGGTTGGACTCGTGATTGCCATTCCCGCCGCCATTCTGTCACATCATTTCGAAAATCGCATCATCCAACTGATGAATCAAATTGAAGAAATGGTCTACAACCTTTTGCCTCAGTTCGAACGCTACGAAGGCCAGGTGAGATTTACGCAGGGATTCGATGAGCCGATTCCGACGAACGCTTCGACCGCTCGAAAAACGACAGAATAAAATTCCGCGAACAAAATTTGGAGACACAATAAATCCCCGTTAAGCAAACAGCACCGGCAATCCCATGGCAGTAAAAATAAAACGGACTTCCGCAGTTGGCTCACTCAGCATCACGCCGTTGATTGATGTTGTCTTTCTCTTACTTATTTTCTTTCTGGTGTCATCTCGTTTTTCTGAGGAAGAACGTGAGCTCGATCTCAACCTACCAAGCGTTTCGGAAGCCTTACCGGCCTCCGCTCAACCAGCTGAAATGGTGATCAACGTTGACGAACAAGGACGCTATTACATCGATGGGGCATTCCGGCAACCAGAACAAGTTGAACAGATACTAAGCCGGGCAAAAGCAAATAATCCACTAACGCAAACGGTCGTCATTCGCGCTGATAGAAAATCAGAATGGGAACCTGTCGCCATTGCGATTGGCATTTGCAAAAAAGTCGGCATTCATGATTTCACAGCAACGATTGACGAAAACTAAAACTCCTGAACCTCAAGCCCGCTGAACTTTAACCAAGAGCAACGTCAGTGAAACGACGAACGGTCCAAAAAATAACGCCCCAACGGCAACCATCCTTCGACCAGCAATTCTGGCCGATTCTGGTTGCTTTGACGGTGTTGGTTGGAATCGCTTCAGGCGCCGTCGCAACGCTCCTCCAGGGACCTTGGATGTGGGCCGGGTTGATGGGACTGCCTGTGTTTGCAGTCATGGCAATCTGTTTCCTGTTTAGCATTAAAAATTACAAGGTTCGCCGCTCACTTCAACTGGCAATTATCGCCAGTCTCGCAATTCACCTATTAGTCATTTTCACTGCCTCGCTAACAAATATTTTTGAAAATCGCTTCGAGGAACCCTCCCAAAAAGTTGTTCAGCGACCCGTTCGAACCATCGAAATTAGCGATCGCAAAGCAGCGTTTGTTTTTGAAGAGCCGAATGCCCGCCCAACCCCCGAACCCGTTGTCGATATTAATCGAGAACAAGAAACTAAAATGGTTGACGAAACTCAACCCGTACCCGTCATCGAAAACAAACCGGACGTTAACCCTCAAATTGCTCCCCAAAAAGTAAAATCGCAGACCGTTCCGAGGCAAAGCCCGGAATTATCACAATTAAAACGCCAAACAAAGCCATCCACTGCCCAACCAACAGTCTCTGGGAAATCAACGCTCGAAAAACAAACGGTTACATCACCGGCAAGCCCTCAACCTCCCACAACAAGCGATACTGCTCGCGCTGATGCCACCCAACGTCAACCGGCAAATTCGAGACCTCAGCGAGTTCAACCAAAACTACAAAACGCTCCCTCTGAAACTCAAACCTCTCCCGTCGCGCCGTCGGCAAGTCGCGCTCAAGTTCCACGATCGAACCAATCGTTGAGTAAACCGAAAGCATCGGCAGCAAGTGCCAACGTCAAAAGAAGCGATCCGCGAATTCCTATTTTTGCCAAACCTTCTCCAACACCTCAAAAAACAGAATCGGCAACAGCAGTCCAACCGTCTGCCAACCAGCCATCTCAGTCAGCCGCGAAAGTGACCCGCCGGCCAACACGTGACCAGGCAATCCGACCGTCTCTCAACCGGCAACCCTCACCCACACTCAGTCGCCAGCCTCAGATCGCCAAAACGGTAAACCGAAAGAGCAGCCCAAATAAACAACCCAGCATTTCAGAACCCACATCACAACTTCCAACCCCGAAACGATCGATTCTTCAATCCAATATCGCTTCCACAACCATGCCGGTTGAAAAACCAACCCGCTCTCCCGAATCAACCCAAACCTCGAGGGAGCAAAATTCGAAAACAATTTCGATTACCCGAGATTCCGCCGGCATTGCTGGAGCCGGGAAAACTAAAAATTTAGAACGATTCGACGGTGGTGAAACCAGTCCCGCAGCGCAGGCTTCTGATTCCGCCAAGAGAACCCGAAGCTTGAGTCGTGCCGATAGTCCAGAAATGTTAACCTCTTCGCAAAAATCAACCAAGAAACGATCCTCTGGCAAAAATGCCCAACCCACAAATATTTTATTGGCTGACACGACGGCCCCTGCAAAGCTGGCAGGTGGAAAAACTATCGGCGAAAAAACCACTGAATCCTCTGCCGCTTCAGTTGATGCCGCGTCTACGAAATCTCGAGACAATCAATCGGCAGCCAAGGGGACCAGCATGATCGACCTGGGGCCCACTAAGGTAGTTTCAGAACGAAAATCAGAACGCCGATCTGGAGGCGGTCAAACCGAAATTGCTGAACTTAATACGGAGTCGACTCGAAGGTCAAAACAACGATCCAACCTACAACCATCGCTCGCAGCTAACGCCGTCGCAGCGGTCTCGGCTCCCTCAAACGTACCTTCCGCTCCCCCCTCAACAGAAGCTCTCGATAGTTCCACTGAGCTAACCGTTGACTCGCGATCAGTTGCGGATTCGACGTCTGGCTCAGAGAAATGGGCAGCGCCTGCTTTTGGGGAAATTGCGGACGCGGGCAAAACCAATGTTTCGAGTCAGTTGTCAGACTCCCGCCAGAAGGCAACTCAAGACACCGAGGATGCGAGCCCCGGTAATGAGGAAGAACAACTTAAAAACCAACGAGGCAACCAACGGACTCGACTTGCCCAAGCGCCGATCATTCGTTCATCAGCAGGCACAGGCGAAGGATCCTCACAAACAAAATCTGCCAACCCAACGACTACGCAAGGCAGTGCTGATTCCCTCGATGCCCAAGATACTCGAGTTGTAAAACAAACAGCAGGCAATGGTGGAGACGGCAGAAATGCTAAATCTGCAACTACCCTTGAGGCACCAGCTGCCTCGGCAAATCCCCTCTCTTCCGGCCTCTCTCGGATGAGTGAAACCGGAAAACCTGGCAAAAACTCCACGTCGAACAACCCGGTCACATCCACCAACAGAGCTAAGCAAACTCCGGGGTCCCGCACTAAAAAGATCGGTCCTGCGATTGTCGCAACCGTGAAATTTGATTCGGCAAATTCAGAAACTGGAAGCAACGAATCTCAAACCAATTCCGACGCGAGTGGCGATGCCATGGCTGAAATAAAGCGATCCGAGGATTCAGACAATTCAAGCCTTGCCTTCGAAGTCAAAGCCCCCGAGGGGCCAGCCGGACTTGGGCTCCTCCCCGCGGAATCTGCGGGCATCATGGAACGCCCCGCCACGACCGACAGCCAGCAATTACAGCCAACGCCTCAAACTCGCTTCCGAAGCAAAACTGCCGGTGGCACACCCGCTCTCAATCCTGACGCAGTGCTCGCTCAGGAGGCTTTCCAAGACCGCACACCAAACGGCATGTCAAGCTCCGGAGAACCGACGACCGAGGCATCGATTCAACTTGGACTCGAATTCTTAGCACGCTACCAGACGCAACAAGGAAACTGGACGCTCGGTGGATTTGATACAGGCTCGCGGCAAAAAGTCATGCAACTTGAAAGCGATACCGCAGCGACAGGACTGGCTGTGCTCGCATTTCAAGGAGCGGGATTTAATCATCGAGAATTTAAGTACGCCACACAAATTGATCGAGCGATACAGTGGTTACTCGATAACCAATCTGAAAATGGCGGACTCTACGTCCCTAGCAATTTAAAATCTAACAATGCGTGCAGGCTATATAGTCACGGCATCGCTACGCTGGCGTTAACAGAAGCCTACGGAATGACACAGGACGAACGTCTAAAAGTTCCTGTCCAAAAAGCATTGGACTACATTCAGGCAACCCAAGATCCACGTCGCGGAGGCTGGCGATACTTCGATCAGCCGGGAAATCTTACCTCCGACACCTCCGTCTCTGGATGGATGATGATGGCACTTCAAAGTGGGCGACTGGCAGGATTGAATGTGGATCCCGAAACGTTTCGGTCGATTGACGATTGGCTTGAGTTGGCCGCAGCACCCGACAATCCATCAATCTATCGTTATGATCCATTTGCCATTAATTCAAAAGGCATATCTCGAATTCAGGGACGCAAACCGACTCCTTCGATGACTTCGGTTGGCTTGCTAATGCGAATTTATACAGGCTGGGACAAAAATGATCCGCGCTTATTAGCAGGTGCAGATTATCTTTTGCAAACCCAACTTCCAGGAGACACAAGTCCTCAGGTAAGAGATACCTATTACTGGTACTACGCGACACAGGTTTTAAAGTTTGTCGACGGACAGCGGTGGAATCAATGGAACAACCTCCTCCGCCCGATGCTCATTCGATCTCAGGAAAAATCCGGGGATCTCGCCGGCAGTTGGAACCCTTATCGCCCCGTTCCAGATCGCTGGGGCGGCTTTGGTGGACGACTCTACGTTACCACCATGAATTTACTCTCGCTTGAGGTTCGCCATCGAATGCTACCTCTTTACCAGACAAACGAATAGTTTGACTCGTTTTTCAGTTTCCATCACTTTGCTAATTTTTGAGAAGCAATCTGACAAACTGCTTCCCACGCTTCAATTGAATTTGTTAAAATTCATCAACAGCCCAATTCTTTAATTGTTGATCGGCCTTCCATGAACCCATACCCTCCGCAACTCAACATATCATTTTTGCTCAATCGACTCTTTCTCGGCTTAATGCTAATCATTACGGTTGGAAACTTGAGTGTCGCTTTAGGACAAACCGACAAAGTTCACGTATCTGAAAACGCGATTTCGCAATTTGCTATCCACCCGGAACTGGATGTTGAACTGTTTGCATCCGAACCAATGATGGCTAACCCAACCAACATCGACATTGACCACCTCGGCCGAGTTTGGGTTTGCGAAGTTATTAATTATCGACAATTTCGCAATGGAGACTCGAAGCCCCGCGAAGAGGGTGACCGAATACTCATCTTGGAAGACACCGATGGTGATGCCAAAGCGGACAGCCAAAAAGTGTTCTATCAGGGGCGAGACATTGATTCAGTCCATGGGATATGCGTTCTTGGCGATCGCGTTTTGGTATCCGCCAACGACTCCGTTTTTTACTTGATCGATTCCGATGGTGATTCCAAAGCGGATCGCAAAGAGGTTTTGTTTACCGGTATTAGTGGAACTCAACACGACCATGGAATCCATGCATTTGTGTTTGGCCCCGACGGAAAGCTCTATTTTAATTTCGGCAACAGTGGACGACAAATTAAAGATAAAGCTGGAAAGCAAATCATCGACAAAGCAGGCAATCCAGTGATTGCCAACAGTCGCCCCTACAATCAAGGAATGATTTTTCGATGCAACCTCGATGGCTCAGATTTTGAAACACTTGCATGGAATTTTCGCAACAACTGGGAAGTCTGCATCGACTCCTTTGGGTCTCTCTGGCAGTCGGACAACGACGACGATGGCAACCGCGCCACTCGAATTAACTTCGTGATGCCATTTGGAAACTATGGATACACCGATCAAAAAACTGGCGCTGGCTGGCGGACGCAGCGAACCGGAATGCACCCGGACGTACCAACACGACATTGGTATCAAAACGATCCGGGAATCGTCCCCAATCTATTGATCACCGGCGCAGGCTCTCCCACAGGGATTTGTGTCTATGAAGGTGACTCTCTTCCCCCTGTTTTTCAAAACCAAATGATCCACTGCGATGCTGGTCCGAACATCGTTCGCGCGTATCCAGTCGAAGTTTCCGGTGCCGGCTATTCCGCTTCTATCGTCAACATGATTGATGGTGCCGAAAAAAACCGCTGGTTTCGTCCATCCGATGTTTGCGTCGCGCCTGACGGTTCTTTAATCGTCGCCGACTGGTACGACCCGGGAGTCGGAGGGCATCGCATGCAAGATGTTCAACGAGGGCGTTTGTTCCGCGTCACAGCCAAAAATGCTGGAGGAAAATATAAATCTCCTGCGGTTGATTTTTCGACTCCTGAATTGTCTGCTCAAGCCTTGGGCAGTCCCAACCTGGCCACTCGCTACCTCGCATGGAAAGCGTTACAAGGGTTTGGCAGCAAGTCAGTTCCTGCGCTCGAAGCTTTATGGAGCCAGGACAACCCCCGTCACCGCGCCCGTGCACTCTGGGCTTTGGGGAGTCTAAACATACCTAAGGCTCAAAAAATCCAATACATCAAAAACGGATTGGGCGACGCTAATCCCGACTTGCAAATTACCGCGATTCGCATGGCCGTATTACTGCAGGACCAAATAGCTTATTCCGATATTTATGACGACATTGATTTCGAAAATGCTAACCCTGCATTGCTGCGGGCAATCTTAGTTGGTATGCGTCAATGGATGCTCGACCCCACACCCAAAGAAGCTGACGAATTAGTCGAAACGTGGGCAACCATCGCCTCCATGTACCGTTCTCCAGACCGGTGGTTCTTGGAAGCGCTCGGGATTGCCGCAGAAAACCACTGGGATGCCTGCCTCGCCAAGTGGCGTGCCAATTTCTCAGGAGACGCAATGGCTTCCACGGAAATGAAAGATGTTTTATGGCGATCTCGCGGTAAAAGCACCGTTGCAGAGCTGGGGGGAATTATTAAACACCCCTCCACCACAGCGGACCAAACCAAACGCTATTTTCGGGCACTCGACTTTTTGAATTCGGATGATAAAGCAAACGTGCTTGCTGAGATTGCTTTTAGTGATATCGACTACGAAGTTGATAAATCTAACGTTGTATTAATGGAGTCAGCCAATCGCTTGACGGCCGATTCCCTTAACAAAAATCAATTGAAAAAGTTGAATCAATTGATTGAGCAAAAACGAGGGACTCCCGATTTCATTTCTCTCGTCAACCGTTTTTCAATGGAACAGTTTTATTCAGATGTTTTAAAAATCAGTGCCGATTCCTCCAATCCTCAATTGGCGGCCGATGCCATGAAATTGTTGTTGAATAAAAAACAAGGCACACAGGTGAAAGATCTAATCCTCCATTCATCTCCGGAAACTCAACAAAATCTCTGTGACGCGTTGGCAAATTCAGGCACCAACCCAGGAGGCGCCATTCTCAATGGTCTTGCCAAACAGTCCTCTCTCGAACTGCCACTAAGAAATTATGCAATTAAGAAAATGGGGGAAAGCCAATCCGGCGCTCGCACAGTCCTCTCGTGGATTACAAAAAAAGAAAAGATTGATCCTGGCACCCTTCCAGCGATCCAGGCTACGCTCCACGGCGCTCGCTGGAACGACATCCGCCAAAAGGCGAATGAACTATTCCCAATAGCGGCCACGAAGAACAGCAAACCACTGCCCTCCATGGATCAGCTCAGCAAACGCAAGGGAGACGCCGCCAAAGGCAAACTTGTTTTTGAGAACGCCGGAACCTGTGCAAAATGTCATCTCGTTAATGGAAAGGGAATTGAGGTGGGCCCTGATCTTTCGGAGATTGGCAATAAACTATCTAAAACTGCCCTCTATGAATCGATCCTATTCCCTTCCGCAGGCATTAGTCATAACTACGAAAACTGGATGATTCAAAAATCAGACGGACGAAGCATTACGGGAGTCCTTCTTGGAGAAACTGATGCGGAAATTCAAATCAAGGACGACAAAGGCATCCAACATAACATTCCGGTGGACGAGATTGATGCCCGAAAAAGACAACAAGTTTCTTTGATGCCCGCTGACCTTCACAAAGAATTAACGACAGGTGAATTGGTCGATCTAGTGGAATACTTATCAACACTCAAAAAGAAAAAAAACTAATTCAGCCGCATTAATTCTCGGCGGTCTTCGCGGGCAACAGGCGGAAAAACCACTCGGGAGAACCGTGTCGTAATTGGTCAACAATCACGGCTACAATAATAATTCCGCCAATAATGATATGAGTGTACGTGTTAAGAATTGACAGCTGCGCACAACCGCTACGGATTGCCGTAATGATCAATGCTCCCATGAGTGTGCCCAGTATCGAACCGCGACCGCCGCTGAGACTGCCTCCACCAAGGACGACTGCAGCAATGATCTCAAGTTCTTTACCCATTCCGTCGGAGGGGTTTCCATTTTTCACATTGGCGTAATACATTAACCCGCCAAGAGCGACAAAAACTCCGGCAAGCGTATAAACGGCAATGATCGTGAAGGGAACGTTGACGCCGCATAAACGTGCTGTCGACTCGCTCGACCCGATTGCAAATACATTGCGACCGAAGACTGTGTAACGCAACAATAAAACAACAGCGAACGCAAGAATCAACGTAAGTAAAACACTATTGGGGACATTGGGAAGAATCCCAAAATTCAAATAACGTTCTGAATTCGAACCGGTGTAACAAAAGTCACTCAGCCATTCCGGAATATTTTTTTCGTCCGCATAGACCGTTGACTCTTTGGAAATGATCTGACCGACTCCAAGGAAAATTGTCATCGTTCCGAGGGTCACAATAAACGGCACAACTTTCGTCAAACTGATTAAGCCGCCGTTGACCAAACCGCAAAGGCACCCGGTCAACAAAGTCAAACAAACCGCCTGAATCACCACCCAGGCAAACCCGGGTTCACCCGCAGCAACCGCAGCGTACTTAAACTGAGTCGCGAGAACCGTACCGCACAAGGTCAGTGCAGTCCCCGCCGATAAATCAATTCCGGCGGCAATAATAATCATGGTCATCCCCAACGCCGGTACTGCAATCAGCGCGGCGGAGTTCATCATCACACGGAAGTTTCTCGGAGAGAGATAGTTCCCCGAACTCCATCGCTGATCTGCAACTGCGAACAACATTAAAATGAAAGCAAGCGCAAAAATTGGCCCAAGCTGGGATTGGAAAATAGCTTTCAAGATTCTTCGGAAATTCATCTGAGTTTGAGGCTCACTCTTATTAATCGCAAATGGAAATGACTATCGTTAAACAATCGCTACTCTCATGACTTCCTCTTCCGTCCAGTCAACGGTATCTCTGACGTCGCGCAATTCTCCTCGCGACATGACGCCAATTCGATCACACACTGCCAACAACTCCGGCAAATACGAACTGACAAAAACAATGGTCTTGCCGGTCGCTGCCAATTCGCCAAGCATTTGATAGACCTCTGCCTTGGTGCCAACATCGATTCCTTTTGTCGGCTCATCCATTAAAAGAATGTCAGCCTGTTGGTGAAGGATTCTAGCAATGGCTACTTTTTGCTGATTTCCACCCGACAGCTCAGAAACCGCCTGATCGCTTGCTTTGCATTTCACCTGCACTCGCTTAAGTAACTTCTCAGCAGCTTGCTTTCGGCGTTTTAGGTTCAGCACCCCCATCGTGGTATAGTCCCCAAGTCGACTGAGCGTGAGATTATCAATGATGGAAAGATCCTGCGCCAAACCTTCGTTCTTCCGGTCTTCTGAAATAAACCCAAAACCGGCCTTGAGGCGTTCTCGAATCGTCGAGGGAATGGGTTTTCCATTGACAGATACACTTCCTGCCGAAGAGTGATCCAAGCCAAAAACCGTACGGATCAACTCTGTCCGTCCAGCACCGACTAGGCCGGCAATCCCAAAAATCTCTCCTCTTCGAAGCTCAATGTTGATCTTTTTGGGATAAGGAAACCCAGTCAATTCCTGAACTCTTACCCAGGGCTCACCGGGGCTGTGAGGCACGGTGGGGAATAGGTTTTTAACGTCCCTTCCCACCATCAGCGAAACGATCGTGTCATCATCGGCATCCTCCATTTTTCCTTCGCCAACATTTTCTCCGTCTCGCAAAACTGCATAACGATCGGCCACTTCTCGAACCTCCTCGAGAAAATGGCTGATGTATACCATTCCTATCTGACGCTCTTTCAGATCATTAATAATTGAAAATAGCCGGGCGACATCTTTTTGCGGAAGTGAACTGGTCGGTTCATCCAACAAAATGATTCGTGCCTCTGCGACTAACGCACGAGCGATCTCAATCATTTGTTGCGTTGCTATTGATTGCTCACCCACGATTGCCGTTGGACTGAGCCCACCAAGCCCGACCGTTTCCAGCGCTTCCCGCACTTTGGGCCGCTGGCGTTTTCGAATCAACAAACCGCCACCACTCCCGCGATCGCCCAGCAGTAGGTTGTCTTCAACACTCAATTCAGGAGCAAGATTCAGCTCTTGATAAATCATCGCCACGCCGGACTGCCTCGTATCGGAGGGACCAGCAGGGCGGAATGGACGGTCACCGATTGTCATTTGGCCCGAATCCGCGCGATGAGCTCCACTCAATATTTTCAGGAGCGTACTCTTGCCAGCACCATTCTCTCCAATCAAGGCCAGAACTTCACCGGGGCGAACTTTTAGATCTACCCCTCGCAGGGCTTTTGTCGGTCCGAACGCTTTGCAAATTCGATTGACTTCCAGAATAGGCTGACCTCTCATCGCGTCTTGCCTCCCGCGTGCAAACATGTCACAAGTCAATTCAGTGAACCGCGCTACCTCATTCTCAACTTTTATTCAAAGATCGCAGGCGTCAACAATTCTTGAATCTGTTTGTCATCCATATTATCAGGAGTCGCGACATACTCTCCTGTCGAAGTAAACGGCTCCGCAGTCTTGCCCTGAATGTGATCGACGAGTGTCAAAACACTTCGGTACCCCATTTCGACAGGATCTTGAAGCACAATTCCCGCACAAGACCCGCTCTTCAGCCCTTCGATCAACGCATCACTGGGATCAAATGCAATAAATTTCACCTTGCCATCGAGACCTGCATTCTTCAACGCTTCCAAAGTACCGTTCGCATTGGGTTCACACACCGCAAAAATACCGGCAAGATCATCGCCGAACAGTTGCAACAATTGATCCACTTTTTCTTTTGACGAAGTCGCGTTATCCCCGCCTCTTTGATCGGATGAAACAACTTTTATTTTTGGAAATTCTTTCAGACCTTCTAAAAATCCGTTCTCACGTTGTTCCGTGCTTTCACTGCCGGCGAGATAACGAAGGAGGATTACATTTCCCTTTTTATTGATCGCCTTGGCCATTTCAGCCGCTGCCAATTGGCCGCCTTTAAAATTATCTGTGGCGACGTAGCCAGCAATTTCCGGCCCTTCATCAAGACCACTATCAAAAATCACAACAGGAATATTTTCATCAATCGATTCCTCTACCGCATCCACAAGTCCACCTTTTTGATTGGGAGCCAAAACAATTCCATCGACTCCAAGCGTGATCATATTTTTGACCACCTCGATCTGACTGCCAGTATCGCTTTCGACCACCGGTCCGCGCCAGACAATTTCGACATTCCCAAGTTCCTTCGCCGCCTTCTCAGCACCAAAATGCACTGACTTCCAAAACTCGTGGCTTGTGCCTTTGGGAATCACGGCTAACTTAAGCGGTTTACCGTTGTAGGACGCTGCCGGTTTCTCGCCTGAACCGCAACCAATGGCAATCAGGAGAATTACAGTGACAATCGATGAAAACAAATTTCGTGACATAATTACGTCTTACAAAAAATGGAAAATGGAACGCCTAAACTCGCAGTCGAGTTCAGCCATTCTATCACTGAATTTCACCTTTCGAAAGCAAGATCTTTCGGCGTCGCATTTGCGTGTATAATTTGAATTGGTGCATCATTCGATTTTTTGACTCGTCCCAGCAGAAAGTATTTTTCCTTGAAATCTCCCCGCATTGCCATCACGATGGGCGACCCCGCTGGCGTTGGACCAGAACTTTGCCTGCAGCTTTTGTCAACTACATCCGTACTTGAGGAATGTCACCCCGTCATTTTTGGCGACTTAACCGCCATCGAGAAAACGGCAGCACAGATGGGCATGAGTTTTCCCGAATGCGCTATTGTTCAGAGTGACCGAATTGACCTGCAAACGGATGCTCCCGCCACTTTCGTTGACCTCGCCAATGACGCTGGAGTCAGTTTAGTCGCGGGCCAAATTAGTGCCCAAACGGGGAAAGCATCTTTTCAATTTATCGAATCCGCAATTGCCTCAGCCATCTCAGGAGTCACTGACGCCGTCGTCACAGGCCCCATCCACAAAGAGGCGTGGCGAATGGCAGGGATTGAATACCCCGGCCACACCGAACTCTTTGCCGATCGAGCGAGTTCCGATCGTTTCTGCATGATGATGACAGCCCCGACCTTCAGTTGCAGTCTCGTTACGACCCACGTTGGCTACCATGAAGTGCCGCAACTGATGACCACCGACAGAATTCGCGAAGTAATTTCACTTACTGACGAAGCGTTGACTCGCATACTCGGCCGCAAGCCAAAGCTGATTGCGTTGGGACTAAATCCACACGCTGGAGAGGGCGGTCTGTTTGGGTCTAATGAAGAAGAAAACATCATCCTTCCCGCGGTCACCAGCGCGACGGATGAAGGGGTCGACATTACCGGTCCCATCCCGCCAGACACCGCTTTTCTGCCATGGAAACGCGATGAAACAGATGGCTACATCTGCATGTATCACGACCAGGGGTTAATACCCTTCAAGGCCTTAAACTTTGACACCGGTGTCAATATTACGCTCGGCCTTCCCCTAATTCGCACCAGCGTTGACCATGGCACTGCTCTCGATATCGCCTGGCAAGGAAAAGCTGATATTTCCAGCCTAATATCAGCCGTTAGACTGGCCGTTAAATTATCAATCTAAAAATACCAATAAATCAAAGGCATTAGCGAATAGATCACCATAAGACTTTTCAAACTACCTTCTCAACAATTTGCGAGTAAAGTGTTAACATGGTGACAACTCAATTTTTTAGTCCAACCTTAGCAATATTTAGGGAACCAATCATGGGTTCAGCGAACCATCCCGTCCGAGACGTATTAAAAGAGATCTTCGACAGCTCTTCTATCAATGCCGAGCAAGTTAAGGTCTTAGAAGATTTCGTGCGCGAGGATTGGGTGATTGATAAAACTGAAGTAGAACAGTTGCTAAGGGTTAACCATTCACTTAATCAGAACGACGAGAACTGCCCCGAATGGTCTGCGTTTTTCGTTGCCTCGATTTCTCGCCTGATCATCTTTGACATGAACTCACCCGGCGAGATTGATGTGGAAGAAGGAGACTGGATGGCTTCGATGCTCGATAAATATTCGATCGGCAACAATTCGGAAAAACAGCTGCTACTCGAAATTCAAAAACTCACTTCGAGTATTAAAGGGAAGCTAGGCGACCGGATTCAACCCAACTAACGCCTGGCAGGTTCATGAGAAACAGCCAGGGCGGCTTCGTCGTCCCTCTCGTTGGTCAATTCGATTTAACCGCCAAAATCAAACGGAACGGGGACGGTAGACCTTTGATTCGGTCGCCACACCCGTTAACCCCACATCCCATGGTTGAGCATGAATTGCTTCAAGCTTTTGTAATTCAAAGGCGAATCCAATCATCGCAATGCCGCTAGTGACCTCCGGTTGACCACCTCTCCGATTCAGAAACTCAAACGTCCGATCGTAGAAACCACCGCCAACTCCAATTCGATTGCAAACCGGGTCGAATGCGACGAGCGGAGTTATGACCAACTCAAGAGAAGCAGCAGGCAAAACCGAGTTCTCACCCACGACTGGTTCTTCGATGCCAAACCGATTGACTTTCAACTTGGTATCCGGGAACCATTCGATGAAGAGCAAGGGTTCCGTCTTCCCTTGCATGAGGGGAACAAAAACTTGTTTCCCATCTTTGATTGCTTGATCCATTACGCATCTGGGATCAGCCTCACCGTCAAACGCAAGAAACCCAGCCACTCGTTTCGAATCTTGATATTCTGAAGTCTCAAAAATGTGAGCGGAAATTTCCGCATTCCACTGCTTCCGCACAGACTCGGCTACCGATTTGCGAGCGGAACGCATTGCCTTCCGAAACTCCTTGAGGTTCGCTGATTTCTCCATGTTCAGATCACTCGATTCGAGTCAACATAAGTAGACGAAACTCAATCGATTCCTTGCCCGGCATTTCCACGGTCTGCAACTCGATTCGACCGACTCCTCGATCTAGCTCAATCACACCCATATCGAGGGCTTTGAAGTCCTTGACTAATGACTCGCCCCGAACAGATCGATCGTTTTCAGCACCGAGGGCAGGGGGGGCGTTTGCCTCGTTGACAACTTTGTTTATCCGACGGGCGTCCATCGACAATTGCAATTCAACTCCAATATTGTCTTTGGCCAGACAGTAGTAAACCTCCGCGCGATACTTTCCAGATTGCATGACTTCCACAGGCCACGAGATCGTATCGTCCAGATTCACCCAGTTACCAAAATACGAACAATTAGGGAACTTATTAGATCGCTTAATCGCACCAGTGACTTCCGCATCACGCGCTGGCAATTGAGTTGTTTTCATACTTGAATGCCCAACTGGAAACACCCGCTGCTTTTCCTCTAGCTCGGCCAGCACTGTCGACTTCCAATTGTTCACCGCTGCCTGCAACTCCTGCTTTATTTTTGGGCGATCGTTGACGGGTGTTTGCTGACCGGGGTCATTCATTACATCATACAACACACCTTTGTTGTCGAGTCGATGCTGTGGCGTCCTCACGCTCACCTTGCCTCGCCAGGCATTGAATAGGTACCTCGGTTTCCGCTTTACTTTCGCTCCCCGCAATTCCAGATCAAATGAAATTCCATCCAATGGATGATCTGGTTGGTCATGAAGAGGAATTCCACAGAGTGAAGTTAACGTAGGCCATAAATCAATCGCCCCGGTTACCAGATTCACTTTGTTACCTGCGGGAATCACTCCCGGCCAGCGAACGAACAACGGCGAGCGAACACCCCCCTCATCCGTCGAACCCTTGCGCCCTTTCAAACCAGCGTTATAGCGTGCCCCATTGGGGCCATTATCGCAAAAGTAAAGAACGATTGTATTATCCGCTAATTTTAGTTCATCCAGTTTTTCTAGAACCCGACCGACGTTGTAATCGATATTTTCACACATCGCTAAGGCCGCCCGGGCATGATCCATGCCTTTACCATTTTTGGTTTTGCCAGAATTTGGCATTTGTGTCAGCTGCTTCTCTTTGAATTTATTCCAATATTTATCGGGAACCTGCATCGGTGAATGCGGAGTATTGTAAGGAAGGTAGATAAAAAATGGTTTCGTTTGATGGTCCTCAATAAACTCAATCGCATGATCTGTAAAATCATCGATGATAAATCCCTTACCTCGTACAATTCGTCCGTTGTGATCGAGGATTGGATCGAAGTAATTCCCCCAATGGCCACTACAAAACCCATAGTACTCGTCGAATCCGCGAGAATTCGGATGATAGGGCGCCTGCATTCCGTTGTGCCATTTCCCAAACGCTGCGGTTGCATAACCCGCCGCTTGGAACGCCTGGGCGATCGTCGATTCGTCGAGATCCAATCGCTCGCCACCGGCTCCAGTCGAAAAAACGCCTCCGCGGGGATGATATCGCCCCGTGAGAAATTCCGCCCGCGTTGGAGAGCAAACAGGGCAAACAAAAAACTGCCCAACAAACGCTCCATCTCGCGCCAGCCCGTCAATGTTTGGAGTGTTTAAATCCCGATTTCCCGTATAGCTAAAATCGCCATAGCCTTGATCATCGGAAAGAAAAACAATCACATTGGGTCGATCCTCAAAATTCGGTTCTGACTCAGCTATGCCAAGTGCCGGAAAGCTGAAAATTCCAACGACGCATGAAAAAAGGAAAGACAACAGAAAAGTCTGAAGATACATATTCGCCTTACTCGCGTTTTAAATGTTTTTTAAAAATCAACTCGTTAGTTCGATCGCTGAATTGGCTGCAGAGCAGGGTCACCAATCACAACATACAACAGACGATTTTGTGGTAGCCGCTTATTGTTTTTTTGATCCTTTTGAATCAAAAATTCCCCAGATTTGAAACCACCAAACTCAATCAGGGCATTGATCAATTGTTGATAACCAGCACCGACAGTTTGCCCCTCTACCCATGACTCTAAAACGGGGTACAGATGTGGAAAACCACTGCTCAACCGTTGATGGCCAAACGCGACGACCGCGCCATTATCGATCGCACGCAGAATGAAAGCATCACGCGGTTGAACCTCATACCCGCCCGGAGCCTGACGCATCGACGGGAGGTCCGAGGCGACCGGAGAGGCTGAAAAGCACGATCCTGATAGAAGAATTTTCCCCGACATATCTGAGGGCAAACCGTCAACATCAAGGCTGCAGGACATCCCGGGGATTCCGTGTCCATGCATCACGACGAGATTCGAATCCTGTAATGATTTCGTGGCGTCAGCAGGCATCGTTTGAACAAATTTTTTCCTGGACTCAACTTTTAGATTCCAAATTTGATCTCCGGGCAATCTTGGCGCTGCATCCGCTTGAGCTCCATAAATGGCAACGATGGGAACTGGAATTCCAGATTCCTTAAAATGAGATTTCAGCATTGCTGATTTTTGAAGCGATCGAGTTTCCGTTGAATTTTGAACCTGACTAATCGCGAAAGGGCGTATGTTTTTCGAGCTAATCGATGAATAGTTAATGGACTGATCAATCAATTTTCTAAATGCCGGAAAGTTTGATGCCACCAAAAAACCAGGCTGGCAGTCGAGCTCTACATCAGAATCGAGAGAGCTTAATAATTCCCATGCACCTAAAACAGTGTTCTCTCGGAAAGTTTCCAAACGCGGAGCGATCGCCACCCATTTTACTTTTCGCTGCCGCAACTCTCCTCGCAAACGCTTAAGCTCAGATTCCGATTCACCGATTCGTGCCAGATCTTTTACCTGTATCACATCGCCACCGTGATGATCAGCCAACCGATTCAGCGATTCAAGGTAATTTGACTCGGTGTGATCGGTCAGCACGACATAAGAATCACCGATGGCCTCATGGGGTTGTGTCCGGAGCACATATTCTGAGTTCGAACTCAACTGCCGCGTCGGTAGGTGATCGCGGTCCACCCGAAGCAATGATTCTATGCTGGGAATTTTCAAACTTCGCGGGGATGTCGGTTTTGGCAAACTCGATGGTTTGCTCATCTGGCTGCCATCCGCTGCAATTCCAAATTTCGCTCGAAATTGAATCACGTCTTCCTTCGAAACAGAACCGTCACTATCAGCATCCCAACGAGCATACTGCCGAGCGTACCGACTGCCTTTGACCTCTGACGCAGCAAGTGCACCGTTCTGATCGAGATCGTATTGCTTCATCAACTCGTCGACATGCGGGATCGACTGTTGGGCATGGCAAGCCGAACAAGCTGCCACACCAGCAATCAACCCAATCACAAATATTTTCATCATTCACTTTCCATTGAATTTCATCTCACTTTAAGGCTATCGTTTAAGGACTGAGAAATCCAGAGACTTTTAGCCAACTCTCTAGCTGATGATGCCACTTGGAGACGGGAAGCTCAGACTCTCGAATCCCGTATCCGTGCCCACCTTTTGAATACCCGTGAAATTCAGCGGGAACACCGTGCTCTTTCAGTTTTGCAAATAACAGGGCGGATTGAGCTCCACGAAATTTATCATCCCACGTCACTGCCATAAAAGCTGGAGGCGTTTGGTCAGTCACTTTGACCAGCGAACCTAATTCAGCCTTGGCATCCGAGTAGCCGTCACCAAGGTAGGCCGCGTAGATTGGACAAATAAAATCTGGACGGGCGCTTAACGAATCCACTTCATCAACCGGCTCGTAACATTGAGTGTCGTATTGAACGCCAGCCATGACAGTTAGGTGGCCGCCCGCCGAAAAACCAAGCACTCCGATTCGATCCGGGGCAATTTTAAATTTGGCTGCATCCTGCCGAACGACTCGAATCGCCCGTTGAACATCCTGCATCGGCTCCCAGTGAATTTTGTTTGGATTCCGTCGCGGTACGCGATACTTGAGAATGAAAGCTGTTACACCAATGGAATTAAACCACTCAGCCAATTGAACGCCTTCGTGTTGCCACGCCAAAACGTTGTAACTTCCACCAGGACAAATGATAACGCCACAACCGGTCGCTATTTTGGGATCGGCCAGATACACCGAGAGTGTTGGAGTATCGCAATAGAGCACATGCCCGCGAGGGTGAACCTTCTCTTTTTCTTTCAAGTCCTTTACTTTTGCAAGAGGTAGCTTGATAGATCCTGCTGGAAGCCCTTTTGGCCAAATTTCAATCGACGGGCGATCCTGACCAATCAGGAAGCTATTCCCAAGCAGCAAAACAAAAACGGCCCCCGCTATAGCGCATAGTCTCAAATTCATTCTCAAAGCTCAAAAGGGTTTGCGTGAAACAATGATGACCACCCGGTCATCTCAGATTCTCGTCAACGCGCTGGGATATCACAGTGTTGATTTGAATCGATCGTCCAATTTTACAATTCACCCGGTCAATTCGCAAAACCTCTCAGGAAATTTCTATACTGCTACGCAGGCATTCCGATCAATGGGCTAATTAGCGCTCGTCAATCTTGGAAACATGAACAATTTGAACCACGTCGACAATCATGCCGAATTGACACTTTCGCGTTATCTTCAAAACGACTGAAAAGTTGGCAACTGAAACGTCTTGGCTCCTCAAGGTAACTTATCGATCCATTCCTCAGCCAATGCAAAATTGAAGAACATCCGCACTTGTCGCATTTTTGTCGCCAATCCAACAAGGCTTAACTTCCGCGCAGTTGCTTTCTTAATGACCTTGCCATTTTTCTTAGTCGCCTTTGGCTTAGCGAGGTCTGCTTTAAAGCGAGCAAAATCAGAAGGTGGTAAATCACTGACCAGTGTTTTTCGGCCGAAAAAATCAGCAATTCATTTGCCATACCGAACATAAAGATCGAGTGTAGTTCGCGTTAACTCGCCACTATCAACATCCAACTCCTTGCAGGCCAGAACCTGATTGCACAGCCGCTCAACTGTCAATTCTCCAGTGGTCGGTTTATCAGCTCTTCTTCGTGCTGAGTGGTCTTCGCTAGCCATTGACTCAAAACACCCTTCGGATCCGAACCAAGATGGAGAGTCTTACCTTTATGCTTCTTGCGATATTGGCCTGTGGGCTTATGCAACCCAAACCGCAACGTACCGCCTCGATGCGCAAGCCTAAATTTGCTAGACTATTGTCGTGTTGCCATTTGCGCCCTCACAGTGCGAATGGCGACTGTCGGTGGCGGGCAGCTACTCGTCATCGACGCTTTTATAGGTATGATTAAGCGTAAGCCCATCAATACCCATTAAAAACCGACTAAATGCCCCGATAGCTCAGCTGGATAGAGCAATTGACTTCTAATTACAACGATGATTTTCCCAAGTCGTTTCTATTCGGTTTTTTACGTGTCTAACACTCGCTGTTGACTTTTAGACCACCCTCAAAACCATCCCAAACCCATGCAAAGGTGTTAGTAGGGGGTGTTAGTAAATTCTGGAATAGTCGGATTGGATTCAGACTTACCTGATTCATCTAAGCTTTAGCTTCATCCTGTAAACCGTGTTCGCGCCGCATCAAATGTGATCGGAAAACTACCAGTATCGCCATGTCGGTGTTTGCCGACTATTAATTTAGATTGATCACCAGACCGATGGATAAACAGCACGATGTCAGCATCCTGTTCGATGGAACCTGATTCTCTTAAATGACTCAATTTCGGCAACGCCCCATCTGCCTCTCGGTTCAACTGAGACAATGCAATCACGGGAACACTTAACTCCTTGGCGATCTGTTTCAACATTCCCGTAATTTCCCCAACCTGCTCATGTCGAGATACTCTCCGATCCCGCGGAGTCATCAAGCCGATGTAGTCAACGACAAGAAGATCAAGACCGCCATTTGCCTTTTGAATCTTCGCCAATGCCCTAATCTTCTGGACGGTTGGTGCTGGCTTGTCGTAGATCAGCAGGGGAGTTTCGTCCAAATCGGCGTTGGCCTCCTTTAGCTGTGCCAACATTTGACCCGACGCCTGTCCTTGACGAATGACTCGACTTTCTATCCCAGTCATCCCGCACAAGACTCGGGCAACTAATTCGGATTTCGTCATTTCCGCTGACACATACAAAACTGGTCGGAAGGCGTCAGATTGTTTCTTTGCCACTTGCATTGCCAATGCCGTTTTTCCGCTGCCAGGTCGCCCTGCAATGATCTGAAGCTCTCCAGGAAGCAAGCCGCCAACGATTCGATCAACATCATCTATTCCAGAAAAAACTGGGCGACGCCTCTCATTCGCACTCAAGCTATCGATCAATTCAGTTCCGGCATCATAAGCCGATATCACTGTACCTGATTCTCGACTTCCGATAGTCTCAAGCTGACTTATTGCATGCTCAGCGACCTCATCGGCAGATCGAGAATCGTCTCGGATATTTCCCGCGATCGACCCGATCTTCCGTTTTTTAGAAGCCTCGATTACTTGAGACGCGTAATAACTGACATTACCGGCGTTGGGAACTTCTACAAATAATTCCGCTAATGTCGCCGATGGGTTTTCACCAAATATCTCTTTCGCTTCTGGATGTAACGTTACCGGATCAGACGGCAGATCGGCATCGTGACGATCCACCAGAACGGAATACAATCTCCCCAATTGATGATCGTAAAAGTCAGACGAACCAAGTTGACTGGAAAGCGTATCGAGAGTTTTTGGTTTCAGCAAAATCGACCCAATAACCGCCCGTTCACTCTGGGTAATCTCAGTGTTCATTCCATCAATCCAGTTCCAGACAGGTCTTTGTAATAAGGTTGCTCCTCGACCGTCGACTTCTTTCGATCCGGTTCAATTAAATTCTTCCAGCCGTTAGCAATACTGTTCTCAATGGCGGCGATACTACGTGTGCCACCCCAACCGTCCAGCTTCTCCAACTGCTTTGTGGCTTGCATTTTCGTCATTGGCTTTTTCATTTCGACTTGATGCTGTACCCATTCACTCCATGCTATTTCAAATGATTCATTTTTGAGGGAATCGGGAATCTTGACTTTCAACGGATCGAACCTCTTAGAAGAAACAACCCTCTCTTTATTTGGGTATTGGGTATTGGGTTTAGTAAGGGTTGAGTGTTCGGTTGAGTGTTCGGTTGAGCTGACTGAACTTTGAGAAGGGTTTAAAGTTGAGCTGACTGAACTTTGGGGTTTGGGAAAACCCATCCAATCTGGATCCAGCACCCAATATTTGGCTTGAACTTTTCGTGAGCCTTTGACATAGCACAACAGCCCTGCTTGGATTGCTTCTTTCCGAATCTCCATTAGCGTATTCTTTGTAATGCCAAGACGATTCATTAATTCGTTAGCCCAGAACGATGGCGGTCGTTTATAATGCAATTGATCTTCACGTATAACAACAAAGTTTAATAACAAAAGCGTCCTAGGATTGAGCTGAGAAACCAAGTCGGAGTTCAAAAGTTGAGCCATGAACTTGACTGCAAAGTATTGTGGTCGTGGTTTTGGGTATTTACTCTGCACAACGCCCCTCCTTGGCCAGAGCACGCTGATCACTGACTAGTTGAAGAATTGCATCCTTCAACTCAATTGGCGTTATCACACCCCACCTTGCCCGTTCAACGAGAACTACTGTGGCTAATCCAATGCCCTCCAAATCGATGCCGTACGATGGGATGAATGGCTTTGACAATTCGTTTTTAGGCTGTAACATACCTGTGTCCTTCCTTGCTGGTTTGACAATTCACTGCCGCACGGTTCTCCAGACCGCTGCGGTTTTTTTGTTTCTTAGACATAATCCCTCACCCGAAACATTGGACGCTTGGCTCGCTTCTTACGTTTAGCATTCGCCACTGCAATATTGCTCTTCAGCGCTAGATAGGCGTCCCAAGAAGACTTGGAAACTCGCCATGATGGACGCTTCTTTGTGCCAAAATTGTGAGCCTCTAGCTCACCGCGATTGATAGCCGTCCTGATCGTGTCTGGGGACGAACCTGTTGCTTTAGCGATGGTGGGGGGAGTCTCGAACTCACGCTCCGTGAATAGTTTGGACATCTAGGAACCTCTAATTAACAAAAAAAACCGCTCAACCGATGTGGTTGGCGGGTTTAATTGGAACCAAACTCAAATTTGCTAAGGGTCAAATAAGGGTCAAATAAGGGTGACCTTAAGTTTTTTTCGTAACTCCTTTGCGGCTGCTTGCTCCGTCCGGGCGATGCAACTGGCCAACCTCAACCAATCGTTTCACGGTGGTTTGCAGCTTCCCCCTCTCCACGAAGATATCATCCAAAGCCAATTCATCCATAATTTGATTATTTTTTAGCTTACGACCATCACAAATATCGATGATCGCTTGATCCAAAGGAGTAAGTGAAGGCACTTCGTTTTTGTTTGCTTCATTCGCTTCTGCATCGTCTAACTGCGATTCAAGTTCTTGGGCTGGCTGTAATTCATCAACTTTCTCATTGCCGTCATTCAGCTTCTCAATTCGATTTGCTTCGTTCTCGATTGCCGTCGCGACAATCCCAATTTCTTTGCCACTGGTATCAAACGCCATCGAACGGTTTTTGAAATCGATCCCACGACTTTCGCGCAGATCGAGTAAATCGGGGGATATCGGGTCGACAACCGCAAACCACGCCGTCAGATATTTAATGGGCACTTTTCCGGCAGGCGTCGGCACTAAATTGTTTTGGAACGGCAACTGGCTCTGTCTCATCAGCTCGTCCGCTATCTCCTGACATTCGGTTCCTTCCCCAAACGCTCCAAATTCAAGTGCTTTTAAAACTAGCTTTCCCCCTTCGCTGATACGCAAAAAATACTGATTCGCATCGACGGCCGAAGTGAACATCGACAATTCGCTTATCTCTTTTGCGATAGCCCGTAACCTACACGCATCTTGCATGGATCTTGCCTTGCGATTGTGCCTTGCTCAAAATTGAAAGATGCACGGCACGCCGAACGCAAGGCATTGAGAATCGGCTAACGGTTGCAACCGCCGCCGTGCGGATATGATTTTAACCAATTTGTATTTCAATCACCAACGTGTGACATACGACATTGGCAAACTAGGTGTTACGCCCGTGACAGGCACGAGGCTACCCCCCAGCCCCTCGACCCTCCGTCGCGGATCGCGGCATCACGGCAACTTACCCACATAAATACAGCGAAATGGCCACCTAGACGCCCATTAGTCCACTCAAAGACGACAGCCTACCACTCGAATCACTTGGATTGCGTGGCAAGACAGTGTACCACTAGAGAAGTCCCTCTCGGTGCAGGATACGCTTTACCATATGGTGATGCCAAACCGATCCTTTTTTTGACGGGATGCCGATCCCGTTTAGCCAGCGGGCTATCGCTCTCAGGCTGTCGCCTTCCTTCCACCGTTGTTTAATCGTGTCGATGGTGGCGATCTCCTCGTAGTCCTTTACGGCCTCACGAGGGCTGCCTAGCTTCGGCTTAAGGCCATAACGGAAGGTTCCCGTGAATCGTGTCGGCTTTTCTGTTGCGGCTTCAAATCCGCAGTTGGGGCATCTGGATTGCATAAACTCATGTTAAAGTATTACTAAAGCACGCGCAAGCCGGGCTTCGCGTGCATCACATTGTTATGTCGCGTGGTTTGCAGCTATTGTTCCGATCCTTTTTTGCCGTTGGAATAGGATTTCACAACAGCATTTAGAGTAGCGTTTGTGTCTGATGATCGAAAGTAGGTTCTCGTATCAGATTGTTCAATTGAAAACGCATTGGAATCTGATGTGTTGTATATACAAACAGTTGTCAAAGGAGTCTTGCCGTCATCTATTTCAATATTTCCTGCCACTTCCCATTTGGCAGGTTCCGTGTCTTTTGGCGCATCACGCAATGTCCTCAATACGCTGGCCCAATCTGACTCTGGTATCTCGAAATCATTGAATGTCGTATCAAAACTGGAAACGGACGCTTTGATCGAGACAATTGCTTCGGTGGCCGGAATGTTCGGAGTTTGCGGGGATCCGTTGCATCCAGTCACAGCAATGAGTACCAGAAGCCACAAGAGATTTCTCACCGAAAGGGTCTCCAAATTGGTAAGCGGTATAACGTCCGTGATCACCGAGCCGCAGCCTAGCGACTCGCAAGTAGGATTGTAGCGGGTAAAATTGGCGAAGCCAAACCCGCGTAAATCCGTAAGTTGCAGTGCCAATGCGGCTTCGTGTGCATCACATTGTTATGTCGCGCGTTTAGACATTCTATACCGTTTTGGAGTTGAGTGCAGTCTCAAGGATATCCTCAGGCGAGAGTTCACGGTTGTTGTTTCCATCGCCAAAATATTCGCCAGGCCAATAGATCAAATCGGAGATTCGCGGATCCAGATGTTTTTCAAGAACGTCAATCCAGAAGGTTAACTCCCACTCCTCGCCGTCGGCAGACATGAGACGCGTAATTAGGACAAGCGCTTCTTCGCTGGTTGGCATTGGTGTCGAAGCAACAAAGGGTTCGCAAAGAACGCTGCGAACCCACGATTCATGTGACATTCCGCCGGAGATGCCTTGAAACTCTGATATGGGGATAAGCAACCCAGCTGACTCGTTGAACTCACGCAACTCGACGTCGCACTGTCCGGCGCCCGCGCCGTCAAGTTCCATAGCCAATTCCGTAAGGCGGGCGATCTTCGTTTCGTCGAGTGCGGGAAAGTCAAGTTCAGGACGAAGTGGCATTTAATTCTTTATGCGTAACAGAGTTTTGAGCGACATAACGTTAACGATCACCGAGCCGGAACGATAATACTAAACATTGAAAAAGACGCGCAAGTCCGGCTTCGCGTGCATCGTATTGTTATGTCGCAGGGTTCATTCGACGCGCCGATATGATAGTCCAATTTTCCGATTGACTTGGTCGATCCGCAGAACTTTCACAGGAATTTGGACGCCGCTGGCCAATAATTCTGATGGATGCGATAGTTTTCGATCGTCAATCTCCGTGATGTGAATAATCCCTTCGACAGCATCACCAAAATTGACAAATATGCCGAATTGACACATTCGGTCGATGGTAGCATTAACGATTTGCCCAACAGAGAGCCAAGTCAAGTTTCCGCAATTAATGCAGACAGCGTCCCAGTTGTGATCCATCGCAGTGTTAGTTTGATTGCAATTTTGACAAATCATCTTACAGCGACATAACGTCTAGCATCACCGGGCCGCCGGAGTGATGCATCCATTATAAATTCGCCCGGATCGGCGGCTCCGGTGCATGCGTTTGTTACCCAGCAATTTCAGGTTTGAATGTTGAGTCGATCGTAGTATTCCTGTGCGTCTGCTGCGTCTTCGGTATCTGGGAACCACGATGTCCCGGTTTCTTTTTGGATTGCGCTGGTCAGCATCCGCGCAGTCACGTACGCATCGCCAATGGCACCACATTGCCAGAATTGAATATCTTGATTTCCAATTTCGTGACGAAAGATGCGGCGTGCAACATTGAAGAAGCATCGGGACCAGAACTGTTTTTCGTCGACAGTAGGGAAGCGTTCGTGGAGATCAAATCCGCAGCCGGGCCAATGTTCTGTTTCGTCCCATTTCTTCAGTTTGGCAACGTATCCCTTTTCTTCGTCAGTGCCTGCAGCGTCCGACGCGACTTCTAAAACAAACGCGATCAGCGAACTGAGTCGGCGGTTCGCGACCCATAAATATTGTTCGCCAATTGAGATGTCACTTGCCATGCGTCGCTGAGTTTCGTTTTAGCTGGGTAACGTCAACGATCACCGGGCCGCGGCGATCGACTTGCAATCA
>Ga0214479_100111_pt1 | contig 49584 bp, 40 predicted proteins | sample M1_20Mar14CPVII9_5_FD_165054 | JGI IMG/M metagenome (GOLD analysis project Ga0214479, IMG submission 165054) | Marine eukaryotic communities from Monterey Bay, California, United States - M1_20Mar14CPVII9sort6BwellE14 | ecosystem: Environmental > Aquatic > Marine > Unclassified | place: USA... | reverse complement strand
TGTGTATGTTTGGTATCTATAAGAGTTGTTGTATAGAGAAGAAGTGGGCATATATGTTTATTAGTATATTGCAATATTTGCAAAATAAGAAAGAACGATCGTATATTGTACACTCACTCTCTGAGTCTAAATTTATATCGATGACGATTGTATGCCCTGACGTGTTAGTGTTAGGTTAGGGTATTGTTATATCTGTTTTTATCACTCTTTTTGTTGTATTGTAATTGCAATAATCGTATAGATATTGTTTGTGTCGAACTTCTATTATGCTTTATTAATCTATTTTATTGTAGAGAGTACATATGAACCGAACTCTGAGTTTATAAACAGTTGCAAGCGCGGGATGACTCTACGAAAGAGAAACAATCAAAATTTAGGTTGAAGTGACACGAGTGTTGTTAAGACTTTTAACATAGGAATTAGTACAATTTAAGATACCTGGAACATCGAGAGCGTTCTAGCCGAACACCAACTTCGAAAGAGACTTACTCTTAGGTCCCACAAGCCTGAACTCATGGTATCCTATATCCTTTTTTATCCCCTGGTTTGCTTGCTGCTTAACTAACCGCAAGTAGAAAGGACAATGACGATGGCTGTTAAGGTAAATATCATATTCATTCCGGGAAGAATGATATGGTTAAGTTAGTCTACTCATGAGCGAGGTATGATATGAAGAAAAATACCTCGAGTGATGGTTTGTCTGTACTAATGGTATATCCCGTCGACGTCTCCTCTCAATATCAATATCATGCAGTGGTATACTATTATATACATATTATTCTTTGCAATATGTTTGACGATACTATTTATTGAATACAGGTTCGTCAATGATAAGATAATATCATCTCATCCTACTACAATCAATAATAGAACATCCATAATGAAAGAAGAAGCACATAATAATATCATCACATCATCATCGTCATCAAATGACATCAGTAACTTTTGGGATAATATAGATTTGAATAACAATACTACAAAAATGAATTGTGGTCGATATAAATGTCTATTTCGTGACAAGATGAATGAGGACATAGGATACCTAATCTTTAGTAACCATCATACCGGAACTGGAATTCAATTCGAAACGGAAGCAGAGACATCATACCAAGTTGCAGAGTTTATGAAATTAAACTTTGATATCAAACATTTATATATAAACAAACCAATACAAGTTAAGATGATATCACTATCAAATAGTTATAACCAAACATTAAAAGGTCGACGGCGGCATAAAAGCAAAAAGAAGAAGAATATACCCATGTATTATGCAAATCAATATGCCATTGTACAAAAGATTCAAATAGCAAAAGATCCATGGATAATAATATCATTGCCAGAAGGGTATAGAAAGCTCAAGTATTTCTATAGGGAAAAGGTATCGATACGAAGATCAACATTCACTAATACATTACAAAAAGATACGATTGCTGCTATTGAAGCTCTACATCATATACCATTACTCAGTAATGATTATCAAATTATATTAGATAGTAATGGTAATTTATATCAGTTCGATATTGATCGAGTATTCCTTGGTGGGATATACAAGAGTCATCATCATTTCAATAATACCTTTATTAAATACTATGATCAGTGTATGAAGATGCTTCGTGAGATATTGACTTGGTCTTCTTCTTCTTCACATCATGGAAGAAGTGACGGAAATACTTCAACTCCTTATACCGTTCAGGGAGAAAAGTATAAAAGTGGAAAAGAGATACTATCAAAATATCATTTGAATAAGAATTCAAGCTCATCTTCTTGTCGGGCTAGTGAAGTAGTTGGAAACATGTCAGGTAGAATCGTCGAGCAAAAAGAGGTGACTACTAAGACTGCTATGCAAATGATGATTGATTTAGTAGATATGATTCTACCCAACAATGAGCCACAGCATGAGATAGACAATAATTGTAGTAAATTACCAATATGAATACCACAATTATTGGTATATTTCGGAGAGAAGAAAGATGCACATGATACAGAGCTTGGACTCCGCCTGCATCAAAGTCTTCTTGTATTTTCATAAGAATGCTTGGAAATCTCGGAACAAACTTGTATGGGATCTCATATCTCCTCTTGTACAAAATCTAGTAAAAGAAAAACCATATGCACAGATCAAAAGATAACTTATACTCTAGTAATACAAATCAATATTCTGAGACACAATTCAAATGAATCTTCTCCTCTTCAATACTGACGCCATGTCTTGACCAGCTTGCTCCCCCGAATCCCAGGCACCAACACTAGTGGCATGCCACTCGTCTGTGTTTGTAGCCTCACCGGCAAACCAAACCTTATTCCCAAGAGGCTCTTTCAGATTAGATGCGTCTTCACTATATGTACGTCCAACTTTATTGAATGAATACGAACCAAGTACATTCTCTTCTTGGCCCCATCGTGAAATGAACACATTGTCAGGTTGAGTGATGGTTGGAAACATAGATCTGAGATTGACCATGACTTGCTCTAGTATCTCTTCATCTGACTGTTCTTCCATTGCAATAGCCTCGTCTCCGCCAATCCAGCCAATGAGACAAGGTACACCCTTTGCCTTGGCATTGTAAAATGTAGTCCACAGGCCCGAGCTTTCATCTTCAGGTGTAATCAATTCGAACCAAGATGTATCCTCTGGCCAAACAGCAGCTTCTTCTTTGTCCCAGTACAAGACTACCTTATTCAAAAGTCCAAAGCCTGATGAGAAGTAAGAGGAGAGAGGAAAGAAAAGTGAGAGGTTGAGTGATAGAGTATTCACTGTCTATCAAAGGAAGACGACTTACCCATGTTATCAATGGCATCTTGCTTTGAATATGGTAACTGAGGAACAAAGTTGATTGTATTTGCCTTCAATACCCCCAGAGAGACAGTAACAAGAGCAGTCTGTGCTTCAACAGTCTTGACTATTCCATCTTCTTCGTATGTTATCATTACCTGATCATCATCCTCATAGTTAATATTGGTAACTTTTGAGTTTAGCTTGATATCAGCATCGATTGTTTCTGCAAAGGATGCAGCCGTATTACCGAAACCAACATTCGGCACAGCCATATAAAGCGCTTCGGCCGCACAGCCTCCCTCTCCGTAGTACATCTCATTCATTGACATCATGTCTGAATCTCCAGCATACTCTGCTTCACTTATCTCTAACAATAAGTTGAACATTTGCTCCTCATCATTCGTATAAGACATATCATTCTCTTCGAGGAATGTCTCGACGGCATCGGCATAACTAACATCCCCAAGTGCCTTTAGCAAGTCTTTCTTAAATGATAGGAATTCAGACCATAGATTAGACTGTATCTTTTGCCCATCTTCTAACAATACTGCTGTTTTTGTACCATCTTCCAATACAGTTTGTGTATAGTACAAATCATTACCCAATAACGGAGCCATGTTCTCATCATTCTCTAATGAGTTAGTAATCAACCCTACATCATCCAAATCTGATACCATACTACTATATTCAGTATACAACCATTCACAGCCTATATCAGTGGGTATATTATTCGGCATGGTGTTGATAGTCTTCGCTCTTCCGCCAATGTAGTCGTTTGCTTCTAGGATCAATACGGATAATCTAGAGTCTGCTAATACTTGTGCGGCTCGTAACCCACTCCAACCTGATCCAACTACTACTGCATCATATACGTTTGATGGTGTAGGGGGTGAAGAGGGACTTTTGGTTGTTGGTTTCTCAGTAGGAATCGATGTTACTGGTTGTAGAGAAGGTGTATCTGTAATTGGATGTTGAGAAGGTACATCTGTTATTGGTGATTCAGATATTGGATGCTGTGATGGATTCAGCGTAGGACTATCAGATGTCACAGTAGATGTATCATTATTTGCAAAGAAGAATGATGATGAGGAAGTATTATCAATATCACTATCAATCATTGGAGAAGGTGTCGGCACAATACCGATGCCATCGGATGCGCCTTCCATTTCTAGTGAATCAATATTATTGCTCTGTTGTTTCTCGTCATGATTAGAATCTTTCATAAACATACCAATACAAATAGCACCCAATATAATTGCAACAATTGATACAACTAGTACACCAACTACAATCTTCTTCCGTTGTTTCGATAAAGTGGTAGTCGGCATATCATTTGATTTCGTATAGCAATCATCATCATGGAAATCATCTATCTCATTTCCATCGGTATCAAGCTGCCAAGAATCATCAATCGGTTGCTGCTGCTGCATCTTTGATCGCTTGGGTGATGTTAGATATGCTATATGCTCGTCAAATTGTGTTGTATTCGTCATACTCTTCGACTATTAATATCGTAAACTTGAGTGGTTGGCTTATAATCTGGGAATAGTTCTTATAGATGTGGTTGCATTTGTATCACCACGTGAAACTTTTCTTTATCGGTTTTAATAATATGCCCCCTGTCCAATGGTGTTGAATATGATTTATGTGGTGCACCATCATTCATCATTGGCAAGCCGACCAACGATATTGGTTTGAATCTACATCTTCTCAGAAATGAAATCGGCAAGAATCGCATGCAGTAAATGTTGTAAGGTACAAAGACATAAAGAATTGCTACACATTGTTCGATACAAACACTATAGCAATACATATCCTCCACATCTTATACCCTTATCATAACCATCGCATCTATCTTCTTCTTAATGATTTATATTGCTGCCGCCGCTGGGCTTCAATGATAGAGTGGTCTATCTTCTCTTGGTTTTGGTCATGTGACAAAGTCAGAAGGTTCTGCCTGTTGCAATGCAATGTTGATATTAGGTAAAGGCTCCAAAGCTCTAAGACTTCTCCCTAAGCTTGGATATATCATATTAATGTTAAAGAGAGCAATTATTTTCTATGCTGCAGTTGATCATAAGTGTGTCCAGCCTCCTTATCATCATTTGCAAAGGATATGCACTGACGAATGACATCATGAACATCATGTCTTTCTCAAATAAATGTAGAATGGCATTTGTGGGTATTAGAAGTAGAAGAAAAGCTTGCAATGGTGGTACTTATAGCTATACATCATCTATATTATCATCTAGCAGACAGTCATATATAACGATATTGCAAACATCAGATAACAGCAACAAATTATTCACATCTTATGCACATAATCATAACCATCTAACTACATCATCTACATTCATAACATCAAATAAAAGTTACATATCAATGAAAATGTCATCATCATCTTCTACTGCTGATAGTATATCATCTACCAAGTCCTCATCATTACTAGATACACTAACAGATGAAGAACGTATAATATACAATGAACTATCAAGTCTATCTACTAAAATTCGTATGTTGGATGAAATCTACTATGGTGGCGGTGCTGCCTCAACATTATCAACTACTACAACATTAGACTCTGAAGAAGTAAGTGATGATGAATATGATGCATTGGCACGTCGTGAAGTAGAACTATGCACTTCGTATCCAAAGTTATTATCTATATTAGAAAATGAAAGTGGATTAGGTTCTTTGGTTACTAGATTTGGTGGTAGGGTTGGTCAATTGTATACTTCTTCCGATGGTGCTGATAATGATGATAATAAGGGTGATAAGAAACAGAAGAAATCTAAGAAGAAGAAAGCAGCTACCAAAAGGAAGAAACGAATCAAACGATTGCATTTACATAATTCACCAATGCAAAGTTTGGATAATGCAATGAATGATATAGAGGCTGTGAATTGGATCAATCGAATACAAAAGTTATTATTACAATCATCTGATAAAAGCGATGACTATGCACAAAGTATACAAATCATGGCTGAACCAAAGATTGATGGATTGAGTTTATCATTGCGGTATCAACTCCGTGAGTCATCCAGTACAGGTAGAATTGTATACGATTTCATATGGGGTGCTACTCGTGGTGATGGTAAGCAGGGCGAGGATGTTACCGAGGCTGTACAATCTGCATGGATGAATAAGAGTAACTTTACAATACCCCAATCATTTACATTTCCAGGAGATGACAATATGCCTCCACAAGATATTATTGAAGTTCGAGGAGAGGTAGTGTTACCCCAGCAGGCATTTGATGAGTTTACTACAAATGTTACAAACATCAATAGTACAGCAAACAACAGTAGCAGTACTAGCAGTAGTACAAAAGTCAAGACATTTTCAAATGCAAGGAATGCAGCATCGGGTATACTCCTTCGATCGAAGGAACCAACATCTACTGAAGAGATTGAGAGTACTAGGTTTTTACAATCTCATTTACAATTCTATGCATATGATATAGTTTCGTCAAATGATGGAACTTCTTCTTCTTGGATGTCAAGTGTCATCGGTGGTAGTGGAAATGAAATGAGAGATTCACTGACCAAGCTTGGATTTCATGTTCCAACTCCAGTTATTATGGAAACTCTGGACATATCTCATGATAAGGAATTCAATGAAACTGACATACCTAATCTTTTAGCATATCACAAGAAGATGATGTCAACTCGGGATGAACCATCTGCCTCCAGTAGTAAGAAAGATGCCGACTTTCCATATCAAATTGATGGCGTGGTGTACAAATTAACTTCATTCAACGATAGACAAGTCTGCGGATCATCATCACGAACTCCTCGATGGGCAATAGCGCATAAGTTTCCACCCCAAGTGGCTATTACACGTTTAATTGATGTGGATGTTCAAGTTGGAAGGACTGGTGCCTTGACACCGGTTGCTATCTTGGAGCCTATAGATCTCGGTGGTGTTTTAGTTTCAAGAGCAAGCTTGCATAACTTTTACTTTGCAAGATCGTTGTTGATACCAAAAAAGAACACATCTAAAGGTGACGAAGATTTCGCTGATGAAGGTAGTAGTAGTATGAGTGTCAAGAAGGGAGTTTCAGTATTGGTTAGTAGAGCGGGAGATGTCATCCCTCAGGTGAAGAAACGAGTATATGAAAGTGATGACGAGGATATAATATCACACAACAAGTATGCAAATGAAACGATAAGCCTTGAAGCTCCACGAACATGCCCTGCTTGTGGTTCTCCAACTTCATATGAGTTTGTTAGTTTACCACCGAAGAAGAGCAAGAAGAAGACTCGGAAGAAGGCTGAGGTTGAATCTGACATTGAGGTTGAATCGGTAGAATTTACAGCAGATGCAGTTGAGGAGAGTGGACAAGTCTTGAGATGTTCTGGACCTCAACTACTTTGTCAGCCACGGGCTGTGAATGCATTAGCTTATGCGTATTCACGAGCAGGCCTAGATGTGAAGGGATTGTCAAAAGCGAAGCTAAATCATTTGATGGATGAGGGTATCATTCGGTTTCCTTCTGACTTGTTCACCACCTTTGGAAGTAAAGATGGAGAAAACACAACATCGGAAGAGCAAAAAGACATGCTCAGAGATATAGCAAACCTGCCTGGATGGGGAGAACAATCTGCTCAGAATGTAGCCGAGTCTGTTCGTTTAGTTGCCTCAGAGGGCGTTGATCTCTCCCGATACATATATGCTCTTGGGATACCAACAATAGGTACTCACGTGTCACAATTAATAGCATCAGCCTATGGTGATGTTGATTCATTCTTAAAGGCACTAGATGAGGCTTCTTTACATACTGACAATGGCAGCGAAGACGATGACGAGGAGAACAACAATGAATCAAAACTAATACCATTTGCTACACTCACTGGAGATGACACATCTGAAAAGGTCAAAGGGATAGGCCCTACTGCCATCTCTGCAATGGTCTCATTCTCCAAGGAAGAAGTACTTGTCAAGGCAGCGAAAGATTTGGCAAACGTCCTAACCATCCACAGTGTTGTTGATAATACCACTTCCACAACTAATCAAGGAGGAATCACTGGTAAACAATTGCAATTCAAGGACATGACGGTAGTCTTTACAGGATCTATCCCCGGAATGTCTCGGACAGTAGCTCAGAAAATAGTGAAAGAGTTAGGTGCTAAATCAACACCCAATACGGTTAGTAAATCAACAACACTAGTCGTAGAAGGAGAAAAGGGTGGTAAGAAGGCAAGACAAGCAAAAGAGCTTGGAGTACGAGTAATTGATTATAAAGAGTTCATAAAGATGATTGAGACTTGAGAAGGTGCTAGGGTATTATCAGACCTGGCAAGATGGACCAGAAGAAAGCTCCTTGTTCTTGTTGTTTGGAGATACACTGACAGACAGAACAGACAGAAAACGACTAACATGAAGTGTCTCCGCCCAAGCTACACAGGAATTCTATATGTTACGTAGAGTCCAGGAGCTCATTCAGGAGATATTCCTCCTCTAATTATTAGTATAAAATCTACCCCCATAACGATGTAGTGGTTTAGTTACATATTAGCATTGATATCGGCAGTAATGAGACTCAGGGTAGGTCATTACGCGTTTGCAATAGTAATATTGAACGAAGCAGTACATATAACAAGGAGTTATATGTTGTAGTAGTCGACAGAGTAGATTTGTTTGTTTGATAGCAGCGGTAGCAAGTTAGTACCTGCCTCGTGTCGTTAGGAAAGAATAACCGCCTATCGCCAAAATTGAGGTCGATACATAGACTTGCATAAAACTAAACGAACCCTCCTTATTTAGTCAAACATTCACCCGTAGGAGCAGAGTTTGATCACAATTACATCCGAGAGGCATAATATACTCTCCCATAATAATAATTTATCATCGGCGGCGACAGAGGCTTGTAAATATTGAGAAAAAAACGTGCACATCTTGTGTCCATATCTTGTGAAAAACTCAACCTCCCTACAATACCACAATAATCTCTTGCAACCCAACTATCTCTCTCCACTATTACCATAGTATAATATTATTTTATTTAGTTTCAATCAGTTTTTGAATTTTTGGAGCCGTTATAAGCAACGGCAGCTGCTACCTATACTTCCTTTACCTTAACAACAACAACACAATAAAACTGCAAAGACGATATCAATACATTAAAGGATTATGCCTCCATACAATATGGACTGCTCATCTCACAGCGATTCCTATTATAACAACAATAATAATAATCAACAATCTTCATCATCAACTCCAACATCACCAGCTAAACAACCGCTACATAAACTGAACAAATCAACATCCAATTGCGAAACACAAAATGAGTTATTGCAATTGGCAGCATTAGAATTGGAATCATTCCGACGTCCTACATCTTCTACTAACAGCAGTAGCAGTAGTATTAGTAGTCCTCAGCGTAAGGTTAGAAAGCAAAACTCAAGCAATTCACTAAACTCTACAAATTCCAACTCATCCAACGAATCAGTAGATCAAATTGAAGAAACAGAACGGGCCTTCCCACAGGCCTGTCTTCATCTACTACATACACTATCTGGTAATACAAAATGTCACGATTGTTTAGCCCCATCCCCGTCATGGGCAAGTGTATCATATGGCATTACATTATGTTTACAATGTAGTGGCAAACATCGGTCACTTGGTGTGAATGTTTCATATGTTAAGAGTTTAACATTGGATAGTTGGAAAAGGACAGAAATACTATGCATGTTGGAAGGAGGGAATGGACAATTGGATACATTCTTTAGTAGACATGAAATGGGTAGTCCACAAATTGCTGCTACTACAAGGAAAACATTAGATAGTCCTTCCTCCAACAGCAGTAGTCCACCTCGGGGTAGTCCAACCACAAAAAATACAGTGGGCGTGTTAGACCGATATAAAACAAAGGCAGCATCATTCTACCGACAGCATTTAAAATCACATGCTAAAACAATTGCTAGTAAGGATGGTTTGTATGAAGGACGGGATGCCCATCGTAATAAAAAGAAGAGTAGCAGTTCATCAAAGAGTAGTAAAAGAAGGGGAGACAAGAGTAGCAGCAGTGGCGGCGGTGGTGGTAGCAAGGGGAAGACTAAATTATTAGGAGAGAAGATGAAAAAGGGTAATGAGGTTGTTCAGCAGATATTGGAATCTGTGACTGAAGTGGATATTGATAGTTCATGTGGATCGACACGATCTGCTGGTTTCATGTAGACATAGGGATGAGAGCTTTCTTAAAATAGATTATTAGTGTTGTTTTAGAATTAAGACTCCATATCTTGTTATGAATAGCTGTATCCCGCCGTAGCACTTGCACTGGCGAGAGAGATAATGATAGGAAATTAAGGTAATTAGTAAGCATATCAAATGGCTATGTGCGTTATAAATAATACATTAAGTTATTCTTTAGCCCTACATTAGCTGACCATCTACGATATTTCCCCCAATAAGATTTGGGACACATAATAAATACAAACAAACTTGCGGCTGGTATCCTACCCTAACCCCCAATTGCAACACATCAACACACCAATCACACTGTATTCTTATTCTTTTTAGAATTCTTCAAAGTTGATAATTTGCACTTCTTTGATATTGATTTAAGAGCCTTTACACCTTTTTTACATACACTTTTAGTAGTACGATATATTTGAACTTCTAAGGATGGCAAGTCCTTCTTCTTCTCCTCGCTTTGTTGACTTTTTGGTTTTTGTGGTATACCGTTTTTATATACTATTCTTGGTTTTGGTGTTGTATTTGTTGTATTATTGGTTGCGGTGACATTATTATTAGTAGAGTTATTATTATTGACACTTATTGATGAAGTTCTGACATAAGCTGATTCAGGCCCGATTATTTCCTGAATCCTTGACACCTCACCTACCCTAGAATCTAGTAGCGGTTTCTTCATTGGGTCTTCTTGTACTGATGACAGTCCAGTAAAGCCCGGATCACTCTGTCTTCTATCAAGTCTACTCGTTGTTGGTGGTGGAGTTGACAACACATCATCGTGAAAAAGAGGAGAGGGAAAATTGTTGTTTTTGTTGATATTATCGGTACTGCTTTTTTGTAGCAACGTGCACTCATCGTTATGATGAGAATCTACTTCGATATATGGTGGCATGGCGCGGTATATATGATGATTATTTATATACTATCGTACCACTCTAAATTCAGCATTATTCGTCATTCTTCTATTTTTTGGTCTTGACATGAATCTGTTCACAGTATGTATCTCGCCTATGGCCTATACTAAACGCCACCAATCGAGGTTAAACAGTAGACTCTATCACTATATTGATATGCGGAATATATTGCAATAGATGATTATGATATATAGGTGATTAGTTAGAGGGTGGTGGCCAGGTGACTGGCGATGATTTGGCGATTAGTCGATTTGAGTGATGCAAATGTTTGCTCAGCAAAGCGGGTGACTCACTCATGCTCATTATTCATATGGTAGTATTGTAGTTAGTAGTTAATCAATGCAGAGGCACAAAGCAAAAGATAGGAGAGACAGCAGAAGAAGTATGAGAACAATGAAAGTCGGCGGCTGTGTGCTTAACATTTTGATGCACATCTTGTGTATAATATCTTTCTCATCGGCATTCACATCATCAGCAACAACAAGAAGAGCATCGACACTATCAAGAGTATTATACTCAACAACAAACAACAACAATAGTAATGAAAACATAAAGAAGCAGCCGCATATTGTTGTACTCGGAGGAGGATTCGGTGGTATCAACACGGCATTAACATTACCAACACTTCCATGGGCAGAAAACAATAGTAAATCGAATTTGCAACCAAAGATTACACTAATAGATAAATCAGAACGATTTGTCTTCTTACCATTATTATATGAATTATGTGTAGATGATGCAAGTGTGAATGAGGTAGCGCCGACATTTAAATCATTGATTGAAGAGAATGGTGGAGTAACCTATCCTGGTTTGATTACTTCTTTGGGTAGTGGCTTACCTGATTTGTCCTCTGCATTGCAATTATTTACATCTAGAAAACAAGAAGAAGACAATAATGATACTGATGATGAATGTGACATTTCATTTGTACAAGCACAAGTAGAAGGAATTGATGTTAATACACAGCAAGTAGTCATTTCAAAGTCATCCGATGGTAATAACAGCATTGAAAGTATAGCCTACGATGCATTGATAATTGCAACAGGATCAGAAATATCATTAGATGCTATACCCGGCGCTTCACAGTATGCATTACCATTCTATACAGTTGATCAAGCATTTGAACTAAAGAGACGTTTGAAACTTTTGGATACATATTTAGATTATGCAACTCAACAGCAAAGTGACGATGAGAAGAAGCAGCAACCGCCTGTCAACATTGTAGTTGTAGGTGGAGGGTATGCTGGTGTTGAGTTGGCAACAAACTTGGTAGATCGATTTGGTTCCGATGCTGCCAAGAATGATGGTCTAGTTAATGTATCTCTTGTACATCGTGGAGAGCAAGTGCTTGAGTATGCCACTGAGCATAATAGAAAAGCCGGCACGGATAGATTGAATGAAGTCGGTGTCAATGTTATGACATCTACAAGTGTTGTAGAAGTGTTACCTTGCAATGAAGATGTAGATGATGGGAATGATATGATGCCAGTTTCTCTCAAGAATGAAGAGTGTATACTCAAAGTCACCACAAAGTCCGAGGACGGCGCTAATGTAGAAGAACTCTTACCAACTACGCTCCTTCTCTGGACAGCAGGAGCTACACCAACTTCAATTCAAAACAAGGGGATACGAAACTCTGTACTTCGTCGTGACTCAATGGGACGTATTCTATCGTCACCAACATTGAATGTACCAGAACATCCAAATGTATTTGCCATTGGTGATTGTAGTAGACCTAAGAAGATACCATATCCAGGCACGGCTCAAGTTGCAATTCAACAAGCCACTGTTGCGGCTTACAATGTCTATGCAATCTTGAATAGTGCTGGTAGTAGTAGAGTAGGCAGTGAACAAAGATCAAAGCTATTACCATTCAAATACCTAAACCTTGGAGAGATGATGACATTAGGTAGTGATGATGCAACAATATCTACATTGGGTGGATTAGTTGAACTAAGTGGCCCTGCTGCTAGCTGGTTACGACGATGGATATATGCAGTGCGAATGCCCACTCCCAAACAAGGCGTAGTTGCAGCGATTGACTCCACTGGCCGAAAGTTAGCCCGTGGTGCAGCTGGAAGACGGCGAAGGAAATCAAAACCTGTAGATTGGAAATAGAATATTACTATATTATAAACAAACAATGCCAAACTTAATGATAATTCATCGAGATAGATGTATTTTGAAAAGTGTTGATAAAGATACTAATCTATACTTTAGAGTATCTATATCAATATCAGAGCCCAAGAGAAGTCATAAGGATATCATACTTTCAATCCGTAGCAAAATGTCATTGTTTAATGTTTTGCCACAAATGTCATCCAATGAATCCAATGATGTTTTCTCTCTAGCTCAATCGCATATCAAAATATTGTTTGGTATTGTATCCCTACTCCAAAGCCTCCACTACCAATTTGCCGATATCATCCATATCGGTCTCCCTCAGTGCTTTGAATGGACGTTTCATACTTAATAATTCCAAGATAGGTTCATCTACACCCTCCACACGAACAACAAAGTTTCCCCGTCCTGGTTTTACTTTATTGGTTTCTACAGAAGCATCACAACCATTCTCAGAGAGGTACGTCTGTATCTTAGCCGCACTTCTCTTGAATATACCTCACTAGTATACATCAAAAGATGAACAGAGGAAAAGGTATTAGTATGGAGAGTCCAAGGGTTAGATATAATATGTAGTAAAGAGATAAGAAAAGTATTAGTATTGAGAGACCAAGGGTTAGATATATCACGTAGTATAGAAGCTGACGCAGATATGAACATATCATATGCACAAATTTCATACTTGTTTGCAGGCTTCAATCGAAACAACTGCATCCCCCGACGACGCTGCCTTTTTCTTTGGTGATACAGACTTCTTTGCTGGCTTCGCCTTGGTACCAGTGGCCTTCTTGGCCTTGCCAGAGGAGCTACGAGTTGTCTTCGCCATGATCACAATCTTTGCATAATTTGCAATGCCATAATGTCGCAAGACCACCACCAATTGTATCAGTATATTTCTTCACCTCAAACCTCTTGCAAGTTCAATGACGATTACATCAACGTTCTCGCAGTACTGTCTGGGATATCTAGTATATTGACATTGATTGAATGATTCATGAATCTACTTACTAACTAACTCTCAACTCTCATAAAAAATGTGAAATAATCAAGTGTTGTTTAATGCTGTGTTTTGATATCGTAGCTAAACTAAATGACCACCGCTGCCTCCTTTGCAACAATAATATGCCATCATCAACACATTGGAATATACAATCATCATGGTCAAAGGCCGGCATTGGTACAAGCATCGTATTAGAACTGAAAAAGCCACCCACATCATCAACATCTAATGCTCAACCAAAGAAATCAAAAAGTAGTCCACGGATAGCATTTGATATAGGCTGTACGCCATGCTTTGATGATAGTATACCCGCCAAGTATATATTCATTAGTCATGGTCATATAGATCATGTTGGGGCGTTGTTTAGTCATGCTCGTGCTCATTCTGTTAGTTATGGAGGGTGAGTTACTCATACTTATGTCATAATTTATTGCAATAGGCAAGCTTTAGTTTGTTGATCTAACAATACAACTTTACACATCATTTCGCTGTTATAACAGAGCAGCACCAACATACTTTGTACCAGCACAACTAATACCACAGATCAAACAATGTCAAGAGGCAATGTCAAATCTAGATGCAATGAACATACAACAACAACAAACTGATGAGGATGGAGGTGAATGTAGTGATAATGGACATAGTAGAAGAGAAAGTTTAATCAATATGAATTTAGTTGCAGTAAATCCTGGTGATGAGATTGAATTGAAGGGTATTAATTATGGTTCTAAAACTAGGTGAGAGAGAAGTATGAGATGTATGTGATGAGTCGTTTATTTTACAACCAAAATCTCAATCTGCTACGTCATTTATGATACTTGACAACAGCTTCTTCATGAGAGCATTCAAAGTAGATCACGCAGGTCATCCAGCATTGGGATATATCATTGGTTCACGCACAACATCTGGTCTGAAATCGGAGTATCAAAATCTAAATGGTAAAGAACTAAAAGAACTAGTCAAATCGGGTATATCAATTAAAGATCCTCCCATTGAAAAGATTGAAGTTGGTTATACTGGTGATACTTGTGCTAATGGACTAATGAAGCAACAGATACCAAACAGTGACGATGAAAGAACGACAGGATTTGATATTGGACAAATGTTTCGAGCAGAGGTACTATTATGTGAACTTACATTCTTGGATTCATCCGAGGGTGAAGAACAAAGAATCAAGGCTAGACAACGCGGTCATTTACATATCAATGATTTAGAGGCTATATTCTCAAGTCATAATCAGTTGGGAGACGATGATGCAGAGTCAAATAATACCACCATCATATATCCAAAGAGCATCATCTTTTATCATCTCAGTGCCAAGTATCGACCTGCCAAACGAGCAATGAATTACATTGCCGAGGGACTACCACAACAACTTATTGATAGATGTTATGTGGCTATATCATCCATGCTGACACAAGAAGAACAGGCGTGTGACTTTTCTATATCCAAACCCAATGGATGCGTTTCGTTAAAAGAATACCAATCTTGGAAAGATGCTGTCGATAATGTCATGAGTTAAGGACATGGAAGAATATGTGATCAGCTAACAGTGATGAAGAGATTGTCAAACTATCTTATTACAATCATGCTTTTGTGTTCTGCGTCTGGCAGCTATCCTACTATATACAACAAGTAACACCACGATCGAAGATGATAATGGCAGCCAATGCCTCGTCATGTGCTGAATCAGTAATGCATCAGTACTATGCCAAGTTGAGCCTCTCAAATGCTTGAAGTATCTCGTCTTTCTATCAGAGTACAACTCGGGAGGAAGGATGAGTACATCTTTATGTTGCTCGGCTGAGAGACTATTGTACACAAGAGATAAAAGCATGGGACCCGTGCTGTACATGACGGTCAAGTACGGCATTCCTTGCCACTTGTTTTTGCTAGGAAGAGCTTCCATTACCTTCTTAAAGAATGGGCTTCTTTTTGATGCAAACATCACGTCATTTGACAAGCCAAAAGGCTGTGTTTGGGGTAGCATTGCTGTCTTGTTCAAGTGTGTCATTGTATTGACGAGATCGGTTAAATCTCTGTTTGATTTGCACCCAATGTCCAAGTCAAGATATACTCCACCAAAGTGGTAGAGAATGAAGTACCGCGCTGCATCAACTCGTTGGATATTGTATGGGTACGATTCATAAACAGGCAAGAAGGACGGGTACTCCTTCTTCGCGAAAGCAAGAAGGCTCTCGTCTGTCCACAGAATAGTTGTCCAATTCTTCTCTTGAGAGATTTTTTGGCAGTTTGCAAATGCCTTTGACCAATTCGTTGGCAAGTCGTTTACGTTGTTATTGTTATCGTCATTTATAATTGATTCATCTCTCCACATTCGATGCATAATTAGTGGTACGTTTGTTTGGGTTTGAGTCGCTATAGTGGTATTTGCTGTTGTGGTATTCGTCAAATTGAGTATGTTGTAACTACTGCTACCTATCCGATAGAGATTAAGCGTTGCAATCAGCTCACGACCGAAGAAGAAACCCCAATAGAATATAAAAAGGAGACTAACAACAATGATCCACACTTTCATTTTCATTGTGATTGCTGTATGTCTAATCAGAAGTCATTATTAGCCACGAGTTATAACAATAAACTAAAGCAAACCTACTAAGGCTTTACTGGCACGCCAAAACATAGGTTGCATAGACGTAAGAGACTTAGTGAGTGAGGCAGGAGAGTACAGTGATGTGATATACCTACCCTTCGGTATATGGTTAACTATACATCGAGCATAGTTCGTACCTTAAGACGAAAGAGACAGGAGTGAGGCAAGAGAGGGTCAGGTACGATATCCTTTTTTAGTTTCATTTTTCAGTTTTTGGTTGAAATTTCAGATTCTTCGAATATGTCTCTTGGTTGTAAGCCTATAATCCATTTAGCATACTATATCCATAGCCTACGACCATGCCAGCCATTAAAATAATTTGCAATCTCACTACTGCACCGCTTGCTAGTGATGATATGGTAAGACAATTTATGACCGATAAGATTCTTCTTTTTTTTCTCTTACATTTTTATGTGGCACTTGTACTTCATATTATTATATACTCACCACCTCTATGCTTCCTTCGTATGGTACTCATTGAGTAGCACATTGCAGTTATAATTTTGGGCTTTTATAGATTTATACAGTTCATGTAAGTTGTAGCCAATGCATATCGATTGTATTGCTCAATATATTATAATAATCTTCTCACAAATCTAAATACTACTATATTTTTTATAATACAGATGTATTGCCCCCCTACTTATAGCATATTTAGGATCTTCGATAAATGGTTCGGATTATTATATCAACGGAGTGCCACACTGGTGCACGCAAACCCAAGACGTCATAGATGAATTTTATACACAAACAGAAGAGAGAGGAGGCATAGTTCCTATATTTAAATCAGATTATGTTAAAATTACCTACAGTCAAGACCCGTTTATATCATCGTTCTTGGCCCCCGCTCTTACACTTTTCATTGTGGATATTGCATGGTTAGTTATGGTTTGGGCAAGTAGCTCTGTTGGCACCCCTACTGAACCTTATGGGCGAGACAGGTACATCCGCAATCTATTAAAATTCAAGATGTTTTTCAGCAACCTTTACCCCATAGTATTAGTTGTATTGGGAATTGCTTATGTCCACGTGATAAGGGCAAACAATTATGGCTGTGGGGAAGGTGGGGAAGTTATACCAGGCGAGAGTCGTGAGGATACGCCCTATTATGGACTATTCTGTACGTTCCTCGTGTTAGTTGCAATTGAATTACTGATATGGCCAGGAAAGTCCGCGTTAGTTTGTTTTAACTTATGTGTACATGTGTTCAATGTCAAGTATTTGAGTTCTGAGTGCACATTTGGCCTTCATGTATCTCCATTTGATTGTCTCACAAGCCGTATGCACTAACTTGAGTTACTATTGTCTTTCTTCATCTTCACAAACCGCTGAACGCGCATCTTCCAGCAATAATAATGAACAAAATAACAAAGGCATTAAAGTTCAGACGAAATCGGACCGAACAAAAGGCCTTCCGATTCGAATTAAAGTTTGGATGTTTATTGAAATTAATGTCGTGTTGCTTTGGGAAGAAGATGCATGTACTGAAATACCATGGAGAGTTGAAAAATAAAGGAGAACTGAAAGATTTTGCAAGTCATATAATGTGTTTATTGAACAATGAGACTAAGATGGGCTTGGTTTTATCAGACATGTATTTCGGCTTTAAAATGCTTTCTAGAGTACAAGGAGAAAGGAAAGTTAGAGCGATTAAGAAGTTGGCAAAGAAGAACAAAAGTCTTCTACAACGGTTGACTGAGGATGTTAACGACAATAATGAGCAAGAAAGTATTAACGAGTCTTATGATCAGAAATGTGATAGTACGATTGAGAATGAAGAACCAAAGCATCAACTCCTGAGACGACGACGCTCTTCGATATTGATTTTACAACTAAAAGAGGATACGGAGTCATATGAATTATGTGAGCGTGAGATCCTTCATGCCTCAGTCAAGTCAGATATCCACACCATGTCAGATGGGGCCATTTTCATTGATTATGCAAGGTGTGTATATCTTGCCATAATGAATTGTGTAGCTACTAAGTTCAGAGAAGAAGGGTATACTGAGGAAGACAACGTATTCCGCGATTCAATAAAAACCAAGGAAGAAGAATGCCTTGGTTTCACTAGAGATTTAGATACCTTATTCGAGGATACATTTCGACTGTCTACTATTGGATTGGACCATGCGAGTCTATGCTATAGTAACTTTGTCAATGGGATTGCACCAACACCTTACTCCATTCTAGTTGATCACGAGCGGAAGGCTGTTGTCATTACCATCAGAGGGACCTTGTCAATCGAGGACCTAGTCGTTGATGTACAATTTGTGCCTGAATCTTTAGACAAAGTCGGAACGATTTGTGGCTTTGATGGTACTTCACATTATTGTCATAAAGGTAAGTGTACGATGTGCTTGCCAAGTGTAGCAGTTACAAATGAATGTCAACCGCCTATGTGTCGCCAAATACTATTTCCATTTTCCATATCCACAAATCTTCTTCACATTGCTACAGGTATTTTGGTCAGGTGCAAATGGATGTATAATGATATCAAAAAGTGAGTAAGAAGTCTTCCGTGATAATATTTACATCATAATTCTCTATCGTTTATACTAATGTTAAACACCTTGCTGCTCATAAAACAGAACACGGGTGCTCAAGACGCTCTTCTCTAAATCAAGTCCATATAAGGATTACGATTTGATTGTCTGGAAAGTCCGCGTTTGTTTTGTTTCATCTATGCATATGTGAAGTTTGAATGAAGTCTTGGTGATCTAGCTACTCGTTTGACCTTCATCTGTCCCTTTTGATTGCTTTGTAACCCACGTGTACTAATATATGTTGCATTATCTCTCTTTCATCTTCACGCATCTTCCAGTGGGCATTCTCTTGGAGCCGGTTGTGCGTCTGTTCTATCTTTAATGCTCAGGCCTTCATTCCCATCATTGCAATGTTATGCATATGAGGTGAGCAAAATAATGTTTTATGCTGTGATACATTTCCGAATCGCTTATCAACTCTTCATCCTATATCAGCCTCCAGGGGCTATTTTCAATGAAGAACTGTCAAACCATTGTTCTCAATTTGTCACATCATTTGTAAGGCATGATGATTTCAGTAAGTTAGCCTTCATTGGTTGTCAGTTTGATCATCTGCCATGGCCATACCCCTGAATTCATTCATAAACTTCCTCATAAACTCTCTCATACATACAAAGTCCCAAGACTATCCTACCACAACTTTGAGGCACTTCGGAATGAGTTTTTCACAACCTTTCAGAGGATCAAAGTGCCTAAGATTAAGGTAAGCTTTATATATTGGTTTCCGATTCATCTGACAACTGTGGATGCTTACTAATCTCTCTTCTTCACCAGCTTTTCTTTCACTTGAGAACGCCTTACTCAGATCGGTTTGCTGCTGCCCGTAATGCTCAAGTCTTGAGAGCTCAGGGAGATATACCTCTCGACACCGAATTCAGTCAACAGCTTGAAAAGTTAAGGGCTGAAAGGGCAGATAAGAACACAAAGAAGTCCATGAAGCCATTATTCATACCTGGTAAGATCATTCACCTGGTTGATACTAGCGGGGTCGAGAATAAAGGAACATATGTACCGTATTGGGCATCAAAAGATGAGTTCAATCAGATCGAGATTTCTAAGGTAAGCAGAAGTTAATTGTGCACAATGGTCACAACGCACCCTTTGATTTGGGCATTTGGTTCTGATTTCGCAAAAAAGTGTTATGAATGTGTAATCGTGTGGTTTTGGTTGAGTTGAAAGGTGCATATGATATGGTTTTGCAATTTCACTAACAAAAGCTAACCTCCCTACCTCCCTCTCTTCTTGGATATGCTTGTGCCCATTGCGTGGAATTAACTTCTGATTTCCTAAGCGAATGTACTCTGACCATGATGTACACTCTCTGGTAGATATTCTCAAAGATATTGAATTAGGAGGAACTAATACCGCATCTCTAGCTTTCCATGACAAATCAATGATGATTATGCAAGATGATGGTGACGACGATACCGCTGAAGCAGATATAACCTTGTTCTCTTGCTGTTCAAATCCATATGGAAAGCTACCACTGTTATTGGCCGTGCTTACAGTGATTGCTTCATTCCTTTCGAATTCTTCTGCTGGTTGTGAATTCCTTTATTCTTCTGGTCCTTCACCACAACCCGATTATTATGACGGGATTGTCAATATGACATGGGGGTAAGTTCTGTTACTCTCTTCATTTGTCAAGGAACAAAACCTTACACTCATTTGCTCCTCTCTTACAGCCTCTATGAGTATTCACTTTTAAACTGTGTCAATGTCGATAACTCAACTGGAATATGTACAATCTATAGTGATGGATGTGTATCTTATCCACCAAGATGGCCCTTTACTGCAGCAATGACTTCTGCACGAGTATTCAAAGCTGTGGCAGGTATCTTGATTGGTATTGTGCTGGTCATGCTTCTCGTGGCAATGTGCTTTATCATTAAGCAACGGACATGGCTGATAATTACAGTGATGCTTTTATTGACGATTTTATTTGAAGGGTTGGTGTTTATAATGAAAGAAGAATTCTTTTGGTGCTCCGAACCAGAGATTACATGTCATCTTGGGAATGATGCATACCAGACCATAGCGGGTTGTTGCTTCAACTTTGTCATAGCTATTGGAACTGGATACCTTGCAAGAGTTGGGAAGAGATATGAGGATAATGCTTATGACATTAGAGCACCCTGTATTCGTTTTAAGGATAGGATTCGGGGATTTTCGGAAGCATAGTGTGAAGCATTAGATATTCTGTACTACAGTACCCTAACATAAAGAACAGTACTCTAGCTTTTAGGCATGGAAGAAGGCATGCATCGGCATGTTTGTTACATGATAGGAGCTATATTTCTATGAATATCCACCAAACGATTTACCGTTGTATCGCTAAATATCTATCTCCCGCTCTGAGCTCTGCCGTCTCCCATTACGGGATAGGTAGTAGATATCTAGAGTATTATTGAAGAACTACACTATGTTATCACCATGAGTATTGCCATACGTCAATATTGTACTTCTCAATATATTATACTGCAGTGTCAACGGCGTCTGATATCTGCGTCGGCGGCAGCTTCATTGCAACATAACTTATGCACCAACCACAGATGTCCTCAACAACCATCATTATCTCGATACCACTCGTCCGACTCTTCTTCTAGTAATGGCAAGCAGCTATCAAAGAAGGATAGTACCGCAACAAGTAGTAATCAAATAACTCATGATAAACAGACATACAATAAGAGGAGACGCAAACGATCATCCTCAAGTAGCTATTCACTATTGCAACAGCAATACAAACAATTACCACAAACCACAAATGAAAATCGTATACTAACACGAAGAGAACTTATACGTCTATCACCAAAACAACGTACCACATATCATGCAAAACGATTACAGCAATACAAAGATTCAAAATCCTATTTAGATCAAGCCCGTACTAATGTCAGATCTAATATCAAGTTCCTAAGTGAAACAGCGGACACAAACTTTAAGAAGAATATATCAACTATAAAAAGATTGTTCAATGGTGAAGAGGTAGATTCGGTTATTACTGAGCAGCCCAAGATTACATCTGCTACTAAGAGTGCTAAGCGACAACAAAAGCTAAAGAAGGAAGAAGAAGAATCATTAACAAATGGTATAGATTGGGAACGTGCACCAGCTGAAATCAAAGCAAACTTCCAATCCAACATTGCATCAATACAAAATTGGTTACATCAAGTAAGTGATGGTAAAATCCCATCATCAACATACATCAACTCTACCTCCACATCAGTAGAACACCCCACGGGAAGTGTAGCAAATCGTATATCAAAATTTCATCAACTAAAACAATCGAATGAATTAGTTATGGATAATAAATGGATATTTAAGAATATACTATTGGCATTATTACCCGGGACGTTATTTCATTTATACTTTCAATCATTACAAGGTGAAATGAGAGAATATTATGATAGAGTTGAACAAGATGAGAGGGATAAGATTCTTGGTTATAGAGAAGAGGCTGGTGTGGTGGATGCTAGTGATAGTGATGATGACGAGTCATCTTCTACAACAAATGTAGATATTGGCAGTGAAGAGAGCGACAGTAGTAGTGGCAAAACGGGTTTATCATCTGCATTCAGTATCACAGAAGGTGAAAATGCTTGGGAGAAACTCAAGATTGTAGTATCTGACTTGTTTCTTGGTGGAGTAGAAGAAAAGATTAGTCGGCATATGAGTAAGCAGCAGAAACAGGAGAATGGAGAACAAGATGATGCAGTAGTTGAAACTACAAACAACCAACCTACTCCATCAGTGCTGTCCAGTGACGTACCTGAGAATAATTCTTCATTACCTGAAGACTCTTCAACTACTCCTCCGAATAAAGATTTAGACCCTACCATACAACTACTGCTTCATCGTATCGAAGCACTTGAACAACAACTAGGCACGACATCCAAATCGACCAAATTGAAGGAAGATTTGCATAAGAAACAAGAGCAGCAGCGGCAACGACAAAAGGAACATCAATTAAAACGTAGAATAGAACGATTACGACAATCGCCAATACAGAACCGTAGAGAAGACAAGCTTGAGGCTGAATGGCGTGAAGAGGCGGCTAATAAGAACATGAGTGAGGTGCATGCACGGAATAACATACAAGATGATGATGATGAGAGTAGTAGCAGTAGCAGCGGTAGTTTCTCTCTTTGGGATGTAATGAACTTCATGATAGAACCAAGCATTGAGTCAATGCGGGCATCATTGAAGCAAAAGATTAAGGAAGTCTTTGATACATTTGTGGATGAAAGTGGCGAAGCTTCTGTCTATGAAGAAGTCATCTCATCTGCCCTTGACTCAACTGAGCAACCAAGAGAAGCTGATGTGGTATCAACGGTAGTTTCGGCAGGTGATTCTGATCTCACTAATAAAGATTCAATCACAACTAAGAATGAGATACAAACAGAAAGTAACCCTAGTAGTGGTGGTCTTAGATGGATTGGTAAGATGTGGCGACGCCCGACACCGACACCAGACATATGAGTAGACCTGGAGTTAAACTTTATTTTGCCAATCTTAAAAGAACTAGGTGTCTAACAAGTGCATATGTGTCATATTAAGAAGCTTCAAAGTACTCGTACTCGTTTGGAGCTCAAACTTGATTGCATACTTTTGTTCCAATTGGGAGTCTTTTATAATTTGAAGTTTTTTATGGATGTTTCATAGTGAATGAATGAGATGATAAACTATCAAGAGGAAGATTGTCATAATACTACAAAGCCGTTATTAGTACACCAGAGAGATATCATTACATAGGAGGAAAGAAGCCTGCAGCTGCCGAAAAATATATCGTAACCTCAAAAAAGATAGTAGAAAAAAGTGTCTCAGCAACTTAGGATGACGATGAGCTATTATCAGTATATCTAGATGACATTAATATCGATAGAGCCCCTTACTATCAGTTAGAATTGTTCCTTTGGAATAAGATGCAAATGCAAATAGTAAACTACTGTCGGTGGCGAACATAATATCAAAGATACTATTGTACTCTTAATATAAACAGAAGAAAAAATACCATGGATGCAACAACATTAGACGACAACAACTACACTTCAACATCATACAAACCATTTGCAACAACAACAAGTATACATGATAATAATGATATAAACCAGTCTATTCAGGATAATTCTCAATATGAAGAGACAGTTGCTTTGCAGCAATTAAAACAAAAGTTAGATTCTACACCATCTGAAATGAAGTCATCACTCATGCATGCACAGCAAGTTACGGATATAATAAACGATGATCATTTACTTGGTTTCTTATATGCAGAGAACTTTAATGTTGATGTAAGGTTAAAAATTCACTCTTAATGTTTTGTCATGAGAGCTTTTGTGTATAGCTGAAAATACTTTCATTTTTGTCTAACACATCGACACAAATATCTCTAACATGTTCCACAGCTTGCTTTGAAGCGACTCATACGTTATTGGAAACGCCGTCACCAGGTATTTGGTGATAAATATACGTTACCCCTTACATTATATGGTATGTATGTAATATGTGTAGTGTGTGATGGATGAGAGGAGTATTTTTGTGTGCACTAACTTTTCTATATTCTCTCTCAATGTGATGATGATATATATCAATGTGTTAATCATATATATATATTATAGGTGCCATGAAAGATAATGAACAGTTTATAAGAAGAGGATTTCTAGTTCTATTACCAGTACCTGATGACCAAGATAGACTTATTATTTACGGTCGTCCATCGTTGATTGATCGACAGAGTAATGATGATTTAGTAGATGAAGTGATCCAAGTTTGGTGGTATTTAGTTCATGTGGCTATGCAGTACCCAAGAGCTAGAAAGGTGAGTTTGGAATGGAAGTACTCTGTCGACTTGTGTGTATATTAATATGGTTTGAATGAATGTCTTACCACAATTACAAATTAGAATGGGTATATATTCATTTCCAACATTAAAGGCATGAGCCTCCGTAACTTTCATCCAAAGGTGGCATTAGCAATAGCTAAAGGTGATCGGGATTTCCCAATTCTTCGGAAAGGAGTACATGCTTGTTATCCAAATTATGTGATGAAGCTTGTATCATCACCAGTAAGAGCAGTATTATCCTTAAGGGAACGTCAAATACTCACTCTTCATAGTGGGACCAGTGATGGAGTTATTGCAAGTCTTGCAAAGCATTCAATTCCCAGCACAGCCCTCCCTACTGACATGGGGGGAGAACTTGATGTATCACTGGAATCATTTGTTTTGGCAAGGCTAACAATTGAAGGGGAAGGTGTGGATAGTGACATCAGTTTAACAGATGGAAACACATCAGACGCCAGTATGAAAGAACAAAGTGGTGATGAGGGTATTGACAGTTTCAAGTTTGACCCTACATTAGATCCACAAGTTGCGATTATTTCACAATCTGCCAGTCCACAAATTAGAGCACCAGAGGAGAATTGCACTGCTATGAGTAAAGAACCAATCAAGATAAAGTACAAAAGTCATCCTGGGAGACATGGCGATGAAAGAATGAACAAGGCTGTCAAAGCAAGACAACATGACCCCAAAATGTCCTTACTTGCGGCATTATTACATGGCGGCTTCATCTTTCCCCAACTATATACACCTGGACTTAAAATGAGTCAAGTTAAAGATACAGAGGGTGTAACTGTCTATCAAAGGAAGAACCAACTGAATAGAAGACTAAGAGAAGAAAGGAATCGGAAGTCTAAATCTTAATCAGCTTTATATTATAAGTGTCGGTGGTACTCAATGTGGTAGTAGAAGTTAATATGTACAGGCATCATTATATGTTTTTGCATTCTTCTCATGCTGTAATCTAAAGTAACTCAGCCAAGACTTGTCGTGTGTGGATAAGGATTTTAGGATTCACAAGAGGGTTAACATTACAAATTGAAGTTAAAGTTTAAGTAAATGCTGTCGCTACAGACAGTTTCATAAACCGTTAGGTAGAGTCAGAAACACTGATCCACTCAAGTTGAAGTGCAGCACGAGGAACAACCAACAAACAAAACAGTTCAGCTGACCAAAGGACAATCTATCTCTTTGATGGCCAATCTTTGTAACGGCAAGGTCGAATCAGATCCACAAGTACTTGGTAAAGATTAGTATTAGTAGTGAGACACGAAGACGAAGAGCACCAACGCCGAGCATGTCTAAATCATCATTCCCATTCAAACTTTACGATGTTCTCGAAGCAGCTGAATACTCTCGAGCTATCAGCTGGATGCCCGATGGCAGATCATTCACAGTATATGATGATGATATATTTGTTGAGCATGTACTACCAAAGTTCAGTAAGGCAACGAAGCTGAGGTCATTCCATCGTCAACTCAATCTGTGGGCTTTTAATAGAGGCCAAGAAGATAGTTCAACATGGTACCATCCTTTATTCATAAGAGGCCGACCTGAGTTGCTAACAAATATCGTACGCATCCCGAAATCATCTCTAAGAGCCGATACTACATTTGAAGTGGGCCAAAGTAGCCAAGAGAGTAATACTCATGTCGACCATGACCAGGGCAAGAGGCAATTAGATGATGACGATGGAGTCATCAACACTGCTGCTACTCGTACTAACGACTTCCCATACAATAGTGGAGAGGCGGTCATGTCCTTATCAATACAAGCTGGTAGTAGTACTAGTAGTCAAGCGATAGATAGAGGTCAATCGCATCAGTATCAGTCACAACATAATGCAGCAGTTAACTCATTCCTGAGTATCAATAATGCATATGAGAGTAATACACTCGAGACGATCACTTCTTCGCAGCCAGGCGAGCCGCCAATAGAGTCCACAGTTGGTACTGATTCTTCAGCCATACTCCCTGGAGGTCAAACTAGAGCACAATATCCAACTCTTCAAGATCGGCAGGGAAATCCTCCCATTGAAGAAAGAGACTCCCCTGATGACGATGAGTTTAGTGCATTCATAGGCAAGAATATTCATCCTACATAGTTTCGTGTCTATTAATGAGAAGAACAAGCCAGAATATAACATATATGGGCAAAGAGACAACCACGTATGAATGAAATGTCTATGCGCGATAAGAACAGAACTATTCATGTCTTTTCACTTTTAAATGTCTTCAATTTCAATAAACTTACTATATCATCTAGAGTATTCGAATGGCTTGAGAGTAGGAATAGGATGTAGTAGGTTATCTAAATGGTGTAGCTGAAGTATGATCGAGGATAGAGAAGCTCATAGCTCAAATTATAATCGAGGCTGGATAGAAGTAGATAAGAACATATATTTTTATTTGATCCATGAGGCAACGCTTTATCTATCTAAGTGGTATAACTTCTTAAATAACATATCGATATTGAGCTATTTATAAACCTTATCAACCCGACAGTTTCTGGTCGTCTCATCCCGCCCCTCATATCTTGTTGGATTCTTCGATGCCTCTTGGGATCAGACATATTTCGATAAATGTGTAACTTGTGAATCTGAAGAGGGTCAAATCAATCCATATGACGTGAAAGTACAGGTTTCAATATTGTTTTAAACTCATCATACCCAATAACTCCATTATGATTCGTATCAAATTGATTAATCATTGACTGTAACATTTCATCATTAATACCATCATCATTATCAGTCTCAGTAACTTCTTGATTTACTCTCTTTAAATCATCCAATGTTATATAACCTTTGTTGCCATTATCAAATGATTTGAAATATGTTTTTATTTCATCTTCTATACTACTACTATTACTTCTGTTAGTAGTATATCCTTTAGTTACTAAGATTTGTATTGCCAATTGTAAATCAATTCTAGTATTAGTATTAACTGATGCACCTTGCTGTTGGCGGTGATTGGTACCCTCATCGGACAACAATATATCATCAAGTATATTAATAATATCACTCTGTGTCATTCGATAACCAAGTGAATGTAACATAAGTTCAAATGTTGGTATATCTACATATCCAGATAGGGTAGGATCAAATAGTTGAAATATAGTTTTAATTTCATTAAATTGTTGTTTGGATAATTGTTGTGTAGAATCATTATTGGTTTGCGGTGTGAAGGGAGACTGTTGCAGCGGTTGTTGTAGACGATTAGTTCGAGCTGTAGATGGAGTTTGGACACCGACTTGTTCAACATCGTTGGTAGTAGGAGGTGGAGAGAAGGACACCATGATCAGAGATGCTGAGATGCGATAATGCGATGATGAATGAGTGAATGAGAGTCGATCGAGAAAATCGAGTCTATGTAGAGTACTACGTAACTACAAAAATAGGAACACCACCAACTGAAAGAGTGTCAAACTATCAGTTGCTACCCATTGTCAAACGATAAAAGTGAGCTTATATGTCATATTCCCTATCATCATTGTCATCTTTAGATATAATTCATAATGTTGAATGATATTCAAAGCAGGCGGAAGAACAAACTTGTTGTGAGTTGTGGTATGGCCGCCACTCTCGACTCTCATAATTTTATCACAAGTCGATCATATAATCTAAGATGGCAAGGAGACGAATATTACCCTCTGAAACGCTCGCTGCATATGGCGCTACACCGATATATCCTTCACAGGATATAAGCGATGATGGTTGCAATGATGTACCGGCGTCAGTATCAACAACATCAGTAAAAGGCATCAAACAACAACAACCATCACAATTGAAATTCCCATTTATTGCAAAAAGTACTCATAATGATGCTAATGAAACTCCACAACCAATAGGGATACTAATTAATGGATGGAAGATTACAACACAAAGTTCAAGTATCGGAGATGAAAGGCAGATGGATAAATTGACAATGCTGCTTGAGGAAACTGCAAACAATAACAATTGCAACACTGACAGTGCAACTTCCATAACTACTACCCATCAACAAGAAGAACGTAGACAGAGGAGATTATGTCCTCCCGAGATTACATTCATGGATGCATTAATATCATTTCAATATCAAAAAAATGATAGTACTGATGGGACAGATGAAGTAGATATTAGTAGTACTTGTAGTGAGATATGTTTTAGTGCACAAGATTCATTAATTGAATGGGCAGAGGCACATAGTCAGCTCTCAAATGATCAAACGAACAGTACTACACAGAAGACTTCAACATATAGAGGAGTGTCAATTATTCGTACTGCCGATGCTAAAATCTGGTCCAACAAGCAGACTACAACAACTTCTACGGATGATAATAATATCTCATCAACATCAAATTCACAGTTTTACTATGATTGGACCTTCTCGTCACCCTACGCTGGTACTATCATCCTTCCTTCGTGTAAGCAAAGAGCTACAAAAGAGAAGGACATCAATAACCGCAAGCAATGGACACCATTAGATCAATCACACATACCCTTCCATTTACTACAGGATACAACACAACCAATATTACTATTCGATGATATACACTTATATGAAGATGATTTACATGATAATGGTGATGTTTCATTGAATATTAAAGTTCGTGTAATGCCAAAGTGTTGGTATATACTACAACGATTATATGTTCGAGTTGATTATGTATGTGTGAAATGTCGTGAGGTACGATACTTTTGTTTATTTGATAATGTTAAAGGCTGTGGAAATGATGTACAAGTGAATACTATCTATCGAGATGTTGTGTGGAGAGAGGCTTCGTGGGATGAGTTGAGTGGAATGTCACTACCGACGGATCCAAGTGCTTGGAGAGAGGATGTGAATTCTGGTGTCACGACGTCTCGTACCCAAGCACAAACACTTGCATCAATGTTGCCAAGATTGCCTACTGTTTCTTTACCAGATGATCTGCCAAGATATTCATATTTCGATGTGGCATCTAATATCGTTTAAACCTCACACAACAGATCTCCCTGGAATGTCGGGTATAAAAAGTATGCAGAGATTAAATCTAGTCATCAAAGTTAGAGGCTGTACTAAAAACAGAGTTCGCAGATGTAAGAATCGAAAAAGTGGAAATTGAAGCTTCTTGTCCTAATTTTGGAAGTGACATGGCGACACAAAAATACAATGAACTTACTTTGAGCCTTTACACTACTACCAGATGTTGTGTTCATTCACTTCACATCTAACAAAGCTCACCTCTGGCAAGTATTGCAACAAGGTAAGTTATAGCAGCTTGTGAGATATATGATGCGGCCCCCGGCGATTTGTTTAGAGATATGAAATGGGTGCGAATAGCTGCCATAAATCAGATAACATCACAACCATTGGCATTGGCACCAGAGCTAGACAATGACAATAAATATTATATGTCTCTCTCTCTATTACAGACCCATAGGAGATGGAGTATAATATGTCTATATTTGATTGCAATATTTTGGAAGTTATCTATTGATTGCAATCAATAGAGAATCAATTAACAATACCTATTGTCCTCATCTCTATTAACAATGTAACCATAATAGGTATTAAGTCTCTCTACAACATCACCACATCACAACACTCAAGAAAAATTAAAAACAAATAACAAGAATAATAACAAGAATGTATCAATTAGTATGTCAGAAGGACATGGACCCGTTTTGAGCTTGTTGTCAACCGTAAGTTGGTGTTTATTGTATATTATTACCATTTGTTAGTTAAGATTGATTGATTGGTATCTAGTACATTTATCCCTCACTAACAATATATGTTTCGTTCTTCCATATTGGATATACTCAACCACAGAAGAAGAGTCGTCGAAGTTTCATTATTGGTGGCATTACTGCCTTTGTTGTTGCTTTCCTGTCGAACTTGAGTTTCAAGGTATGTTACATTTTGTTCTTGAATGTTTGGTATTCTCGTCTTCGTATCCAATAACTTAGTACCCACCTGGTTTCTATACTTTGATAGGCTCAACGTTTCAATGCAGTGGTGGTGGAAGTGGGTAACACCCCACCGTCTTCTATCTTTGGAGAAGTTGCTATTGACGAGGCCTCCTCGGAGTATGAAGATATTAGTAGCTCGTTCTCTCCCCACCACACCCCCAAGGCTCGGGTGTCGTTTCTAAAGGATAAGGCAGCCAGCTTATTGCTTGGAGCTACTGTACAAACCTTCCTCCTCAGTCCCGATAGTAAAGAAGGAGAAGAAGAATATGGTATTGTTCGTGATGGGACACCCGAAGGCGTGTCTGTTTCTAGGTCTGAAAACTTCTTGCCCTTGCTCAAGTCGGGATTCCAACTTGTTGGATACAAAGGAGTATATGATCAGGCGACGAATGATGTTAGTGATCGTGTTGATTTTTGGGGGGATTCTGTCGAGGTGCCAGATCCGTCCCACACCCCCAAGGCGTCCTTCCCCTCATTGTTTGGGACTACTATCCAACCCTACCTTCAAGTTAATATGAGGTCCGATCATTGCTATATTGGAGAGAACGATAAGATTGAAGACAGTTCTTGGTTCAAGCATGATCTAGTTATCAAAGACTGGTGAGTAATACTGATTTTGAGTTTATGCGCACAAGACATGCTCATACTTATATAATATTCACATTTACCATATAGGACATATCCTGCAGCCAGATCAAGTGATATACTATTTGGTTTTAAAGGTTTGGGTGAAAAAGAAGCGAAGAAAGCTTTTATCTATCCAATGGCTGCTGCTCTGCTGTTACTGCTGCTAAAAGTATTCGTCATCTTGAGCCATAGTGCATGCTCTGGCTCATTGAAAGCAAAGAAGATCAACCTCAAGAACAGGGTGAAGAATCGTGTGTCTAAGCGACTTCTATACAGTTTTATGTGGATCTCTGCCCTCTTTATCTCACTTGGAAGAGTTGTAGTAGGTGATATGGCTGTGGCAGATATTGAACAGGTATGTACTTGTTGTTATCATTGTACTAGTTATTATCATTCCTTTGACTGTAATAATCTTACGCATCATATAATATCCACTATCAGGTTGGAGATGATGTTGCTGTAGAGGCGGCACAGCCGTATAACATCGGTGATGAAATGAGGCGTTTAAATGAGTTCTCTCGCAGTCTACTACGTGGCGGAAGAGGTGAAAGTGAAGGTGAAGGTGAGGTGAATCCTTTGGAAGTTGTTTCTTTAGCCAAGGAAATACTACAAGCACATGTTAATAATGAACGAACTAGGAAAGAGAAGTTGCTAAGCAGCAATGATAATGAAGAAGTATTAGCTTTACTCACCTCATATATTGATGAAAGAAAGACCATGGCTCAAATTGCATCTGAAGGGACCCACACCCAGGAAGATAGTAATGCTCTAGACTCTTTGTCCCTTGTCACACAAGATGAACATGACATACAAGCTCTTCTCTCTGGTGGGCATATGGATAAAGAAGAAGTGGCTGCTTTTCTATTTGATGAAGAAGTTATTGATGATATGCAGTATACTGTTGATGCTCTGGAAGGTATCGAGAACGACCTGATGCCTCACTATAGTAGTCGCCATCGACGAACGAGCAAGAATACCAATCAACAGCACAAAATGTTTGAACCCAAGTCGCATTATGCCGCTCCAAATCTATCTTTTGGCAAGCGTGGCCACAAGAAGCTTCCCAAACTCAAAGTTGTTGAGCAATTAAAGGCAAAGAGGGGTGTTCATGGACGACGACGTCTAGAGGAAGTCGCTCCTCAATGCCGTGAGAAGTGTCAATCAGATGACTACCAGTGTAACTGTCAACGACTTGTTGATTATGCAAGAGATCTCTCTTGGTATGATGCCTCTGTAATGTTCTTAGGGGGATACGTGAGTTGTCTTCTTTTGTCAATATATCGTTTGTTATTTCTAAACATTGTATCTCACTTACATCTGCCATCATCAATACCTGTAGGTTCAAGGCGATTCCGATGTTGACGATTATGGTGATCTTAATGTAGAGTACATGTCAGAAATTGATGTGTTTGGTTTGAGGAATCAGTTGCCTGAAAAGATGCAGAGCATTGAGGATAAGGCAGACGAGGCAGAGAGAGATATGTCAGCATGGAGTATGGGAGCCTTATTTGGCAAAGAAAATGTTGTAGATTCTTGCATTGCTCTTCTCTCTGAACTGCACACTGCATGTGGTGTAGAAAGTTGTACTGAACCAAATATGGATTCTTTTCAACTATCAGTGAATCAAGTCGGTTCGTCTGTTAACACAACTACCAAACTCAAGGTGGAGGTTATAGGAGAGTTTTATGACTTTCAACAATCGACTGTGAGGAGGGACAATTTTGGTAACAATAAGGTTATGAACACACCCCTAAACGAGAGGCGTCCGGTCCGTTGTTGTCGTGATGATGAACCCACAAATAATGAGGACATTTGGTTTAAGTCACCAGTTAGTATATCAGTAACTGAGGTGAGTATTCAAGTTCACTTAGTGTCCAATGGTGTATTCAACTCATTCGCTTTTCTTTTTAGCCGGTTCGTAAAGTACGAATTGAGTTACCAGAATGGACTGTCTTGCATATGAGAGAAGTACAAGTATTCAATATGAATGGTGATAATGTAGCCAAATTCAAGCCGGCAAAACAATCAAGTACAGCATCATTAGCATGGGCTAAAGCTTCAAATGGTAATGATGGAAAGTTGAATACATATCAGCAAACCAGTTTTGAGAGTTGGCAGCGAGGTGAGTATTTTCATTTTATAACATCATTCGGAAAATCTGAATCTGTTGGCACTAACAATCTACCTTTAGGTGGTTGGTGGGAAGTTGATCTCGTTACAAGCACTCAAATTAGAGCTGTCCGTATATTCAACCTAAATAGCTATATTGGCGCGATGGCCAGATTAAGTAACGCCATTGTGACACTTTATGGTGACAATAATCAAATGGTTGCTCGAGTTCAATTCGGTAGTGTGAATTGGTCCCAGTATACTATAGTTAACAAGATTCAATGTCCCTATGCATGGGAACAAAAGTGGACAGGTGATGTTGCCGTCTTGGCCTTGCCTGTTCTCCCAACCTTTCGAGTGTCACCATTAGCCATTGGCAGTGCCAATCGTGGTACTGCTGACTATTCGCCATTAGAAGATACTTGGACTTTGGATGGTCCTTCAGGTAGTGGTCGCATTTCTAACACTAATGACAATTTCCTTTTTGTCAATACCGAAACCACCGGCGATATTGATATGAGACTTCGAGTTAAAAGTTACAACGTTGGGAGTTCAAACAATCCGGATTCACAGCACTGCTCAGGTCTAATGATTCGTCAAAGTTTAGATAAAGGATCTCGTCACTTTTCTATACTTTATTGTGGAGATAAGCGTGTGAGACGGGTTCGACGTAATAATGTGAATGTAAGAGCGATTGGGACTTATGATGTTGGAGGTGAAGTCCACCAGACAGATGTAATAGAAGGAGAAGTTTGGTTACGAATTACCTTTTCGAATGACAACACCATTAGGGGATTTACTAGTACCCAAGCCAATCCTTCTGATGAAGACTGGGGTGACCCTCACGTTATAGAGCAACTATCATCCATTGTTAAGTACGGCAACTACTTTGCTGGTATTGGTCTTAGTAGATTTACGTTTGAAGTTAGTGATTTCACCATTAATGGTGCACGTGCCCTTCCGAACGACTTGACATTACCATCTACACCAACTGAAGTTGAAGGGTATACTTTCTATAACCAACGCATGTGCAACAATGATAATCAATTCCTTGATGTTGCTGGGGTTGAGGATGAGGATGGCTTTATTGCGGTTTCAAGTGCTCAAGCTTGTGCTTCTTATTGTGATAAAACACTTGACTGTGTATCAGTTGACTTTCTTGCCAATGAGTATTGTCGACTATCATCATCATGTGATCATTTTTCAAGCACAGATCCAGACGTTAGAAGTATCTGGTATTTTAAGAACATTGCACCGCCATCATACAAGAAATATGGAGAAAGTTTATGTACAACTGGCTCATCAAATTTGGCAAATACAAACGCCAACTCTGTCCAAGAATGTGCAAATCAATGCAGTGAAAATCATGAGTGTGTTTCATTTGCATATCCAACTACAAATGGCAGTACCAAGTGTCGACTATCGTCAACTTGTGTTGAGTATAGTGGCATGTCAGACGATAGTGGATGGGACACATATGCCAAGAAAGATGGAGATGATGACGAAGATGAGGATATTTGTCCATTTTTGCCATTTGCTCAAGCAGAGGTATGTTGTTTAATGCCTTCTATATGTGTGTTTTGATGTTTAACATCACAGTCGTGTCATCTCATACACTCTTCTTTTCTTCTATATTGTACTTTCTTCTTTTAGGAATACTGCGCAGATGCTGGTGGTAGATTATGTACTAGAAGAGAGCTTGAAGATGGCTGTACTTCCTTCATGGGCTGTAGTTTTGATACAGCAAATGTTTGGTCCTCTACTGAAACTGAACCCATGACTTGTCCTGCCACATATCAAGAAACGTGCGGAGATTTTGTTACTGCATTTGAATTGCTTTATAATGGCAGGAATAGAACCACTTTTTCAGAAGAAAGTCCCATGCGTGTTGATGAGAATGATCCTGCCAATTCTACAGACTTTACAAATGTTCAATTCCCTACCGGGTACAATTGGGTGCTAGATCCCGAAAGTGGAATACGAAGGATCAATTCTGACAATACGTACGAATACTCAGCCCTTTCAAATAACCCAGAAGATCTATTCTGTGGTGTAACTCAAGGGCCACCTTCGGTGTTGGCCGAGTCATGTGACGACAGCATGAACTTTCTTCTTGGCACCCCTGTTTCTATTGGGTCGCTCAGATCTACAGCAAATTCAGTCGATAGTTGTAAGTTGGTTTGCGTGTCTACGGTGTTTATCTGATTTTCCCTTGTCTCTCATTTAATTACTCCTTATTAGTCAACCCTAATGAGCCCACTCCAGAACCTCGTTGGCTCACTTGGTACACAAATCTAACGGATAGAAATTCCATCGACTTTTATAACAACTGGACTTCAGTATACGAGAAAATTGAGGATCCAGAAGGTGACCCAATCTGGCTTGGAGACTACCTGAGCATCAAAGATCCAAATCCCTTTATTGTGTCACCTGCTGCTGATGAAGATGATCAGAGTGTACTGGATGAAATATATTGTGTTGATGAGACAGTATACAGTGGATCGCTGGAAACGTGCCAGCAGTTTTGGCTCAATGATAAAACAAATCCATACGAAGACATGGATTGGTATACAAGCATTCCATATCCAACTAGTGATGTTGCTCCATATAACCAAATCTGTGATGATGCTAATTTCTGCAAAGTTGATTGGTTGGATAATTCTACAAATCCATACTCTGAGAGTACAAATGGTGGCTGCTATGCATTTTACGATGATTGTCGCGAGGCTGACCCTGGAAGATATCGGTGTAAAGGCTTTTGGGAGTATTGCAGAACTAATCTCAACGACTCTGTTCCAGGCTGGAAGTATCCTAAAGAAAACTGTTCAGATACTATCATATCAGACGAAGACATTGTCACATGTCAGGAGAAATGGCTTGATGATAAAACGAACCCATATACTGATGAGCGTGAGCAAGATGAGACGTGTTACAACTTCTGGAACTACTGCCGCAATGAGCTGGATAAAATTAATCCAGATTGGGAGTATCCTCGACCAACATGCAATGATGATAATGGTATTGAAATTGAGACTTGCCAAATCGCCTGGCTTGATAATGAAACAAATCCATATGATAGTACAACTGATTCCGAGTGTTATGAGTTTTGGGACTTTTGTCGCCTAGAACTATTTTCCAAGCATGAACGTTATGTTTGGCCTCTCCCTGCAGAACCAACGGTTGATGACTTTATGCCTGGTTATTGTTGCCTTGATACCCCAACGACAGATCGCACCACTAAGTTTTGGGGAGATCATGTAAGTAAAGATGTTCCTGAATTCACTACATATACATTATCGCTTTCTTATAGCATTCTTCTTCATTCAACGCCTCTCTTTCTCTCTCTCTCTCAATCATCAGTATACCGAAGCTCGTGCAAATCGTGGCATGAAATGTAAAGATCGAGGAGAATGGTACATGGGAATGTCACCAGAGGCTTGTCATAATGGTGGAGGACAATTTATCCGTACAGCTTGTATTACTCTCCAGCGTTGCATTGATGCTAGACCTCGCGAGGGTGAAGATGGATATAAAGAAACATTCGAAGAGTGGGTAAATGAAAATGAAGTTGAAATCTATGACCCATTCATTGAGGAGCAGTGTGAACAAGCACGTGTAGCACTTGACTATGATGCTGATTATTATGACGATTATGAGATTTGTGATACATTTAATGAGTTATTATGTGATGAATTCTTTGAAGATTTGCAGTGGTTAGAGGATGAAGCTTCGGAAGGCCCTGGAACGTTTGAACAAGTAACATACAAACCAATCGAGTAAGTGAAAAAACTGTCATATTGTTCACGCGTCTTCTGGACTCACAGTCTATATTCATTCTCTAAAGATATCCCAAGGATAAACCTCTTTTCTTCAAGCCATTGCCCAAAGATGAAGAATTAATTACAAGAAGTGACGAAAAGGAAGCTACTAAAGACTGGGATAGCGTTGTGGATGGACTAGAAGTAGCAAAACGTACTCTTGGCTTTGTTAAGGGCAATGCTATGGATGCCATAAAGAAGTATAAAGATGTAGCTGATGGAAAGGTAAAAACCGCAGAAGCCAAATGCAAAGCGTTGGAAATAAAAGCAAGCGCAGCCAGGACAAAGTTGAGTGTTGCAAAGGAGGCATGTGAACTTCTTTGTGGGGTTATTGGGGTGGTAGGAACAAATCCAGCGTGTTACCCTTGCCGTGCTAAGGTGGTTATAGCAGAGACTGCATATGGCGTTGCCAAGGGTGCTGTTGAATTTTGCGGACTAGTAGTGCTTACAGGTTTAGCGGGATTTCTAGTTGCACACAAGTTAGGATTGTGGATCTCTCATTGGATAATCAAAGTAGCGTGAGTTCTCCAAGTATGTATGTTCTTCATCTCAATCATTGTAACAATCTCTCACATGAACCTTTTAATTTAGATACGAAGCAGTTGACATTGCACTATTTGGGTACAAACTAAAAGAAAGCAAAAAAGTACGAGAGTATGACTATGTCGAAGCAACTTATGGAAATGTGGTTAACCAATTCGAATGGTGAGTTGTATATTGTGCTTGAAATGAATTTAAATATAGTAAACACAGCTAAATTGTTTCCTTGCAGGATCCATGATGCGCTTGGTGTAATGAATTATAATCAAATACGGCAGCACACAGAGATGAGGGACAATTTACAAAGCCGACATCAAGACATTACTAATGATGTGAATCAATGTAAGTGATCAATTTGCTTCTCATGTATAAAGAATATAGAAGGAGACTAACGACAACATTTATAGTTACCACTTGTATGAGCAACTATCAGGGGAATGAGATCTTAAAAAGACTTGGAGCAAAGACTGGTTCACTGAGTGCTAAGTGCAAAAGAATATTAGGCTTTAGTTCTAATCGGCGGCTTGAAGAAGGTCAAACGACGTATGAACTCGACTTGCAAGTTGAGTGGGTAGAAGGTTCTTTAATAGACAAAATAAACAAATTAATTGACAGCGAGAGCAAGAGTAAGACAAAAGAGAATGAGATTATAGACAATCAAGTTGATGTGAAGATCATTACTCGAGCAATGAGAGATCGTATGGCAACCCTTCAGGAAACAGTTGATAGTATTGCCGAGAAGCTGGATATGAATCTCAAGTCTGATACAAAGTCAAAGAAGGCAAAAGCACAAGCAGCCCAAGATTCCGAGGCAGACGATGCTCTGTTCCACCGTAATCTTCTTGCTGTTGAGGAGGTGGTAAATGATAAATTTGATGATATGAAGAGTCAAATCAAGTTGGTGGAGAGACAAGGCAAGTTGGTGGAGAGTAAAGTTGCATCAATTGAAGACAAAGTTGAGTTGATGGAGAGTAAGGTGGACAGGATGGAAAAGACAATGGAAGAAATGAAGGAAATGTTGTCTCAGTTCATAACGAGGGGAGCAGCAGATGCTTAAGACTCGATGTAGGATTGACTTTGATATTCAGTAACAAACAAAGCATCATGTGTACAATAATTAACATATCATGTTTTAAAACTAAGAAGGCAACAATCAATTTACACATGCAGCACCTCTACAAAGGTGCTGAGAGTGTTTATTAATGTTAAGTACCCAGACAATGCCAATCCATCAGTATTTTGCCAGCCTACATCTCTATGGGGGGCGCTAGACAGCCAAACATTGCCCAGGTGTTGGTTGGTTGAAGTTTTTCACAGAAAATCTGCCAACAAGTAGTGTTGCCATCATCTCTAGAAATGTGCTGAAGGTGGTAAATGACTGTTGCATGGGTACTTGATTGCCATTACAACATTGTACATGTGCTATCATTGCCACAAACCATCACAACAGGGAGTTGGTGTGGTATGGCCAAATGTTGGGCTGATTTGGAATAATAATGTGTGATAGAACTAAATGTTGACAAACAAGAATTTACCCATTGCAAAGAAGACACTAGTCTTAGTTTTTGTGCAGATTATCATGATAGGGACATTCATATTGAAGGCTATCAAGAGTGAATAGGTTCACACAATGCAATTATACAATTGAATAACAAGTTAATAATCCCTTTCTTCCTGCCAGCCTCTATTCTTCATCCTACCTCTAATAATACTCCGCTTGTTACTTTGTCGTCAGATACCATCATCATTCGCTTTAGGCAAGGTAAACACTTGAATTCTCTCATCTTGACCTTATCCCTGTACTAGGACCTTTGTGTTTTTGCTTTGGGCCGGGACACACTAATATGCATGGATAGACCCAGTCAGTGACAATTCCGGTGAACAACAGCCATATGTTTTGATTGGATTTAAGCACAGACATGACGTTCAACCACTCTTGCACGAGTATTGCTTTGTATACACATCAAAGTAGAACGATTGCTGTAGCCTCGAATCAAAGTACTCAACCCAGTTTGACGTTTTGCCAGCTGTACACTTCGACCTGCTTAACCTTGTTTGCCAAATCATCTTTTGACATGGCTGCTCAAATGAGGTCTCCTTTGTTAACCGATTATACCAGAATGTCTCAAAACCTGATTTTGGGCATTCAATATCTGTCATCTTTCTCCATTCAGCCCATTCTGGTTGCTCTTCTATTACTTTGGACCTTCTCAGCACTGAGAATGGTGGTCCTTGAGACAAATATTCACCACCAGGATAACGTTCATTAAGGAAGAACCTATAGTTCTCACTCACCAACGAATTTGTCGGGTCTAATGCCAAGGCGGCTCGGTATATCTTCTCAGCATGATCATACTTTCTATATATACATTGATGGAGTAAGGCATAATTCAATAGTGCCAGGGGATTCCTCGCATCGACAAGTACCGCCCATCGAAAGTAAATCTCTGCTGCTGATTGAAACCTAACTTGAGTTGGATCAATAATATTGGCTTCATTGAACAGCCGACATGCAGTTTGGAAGGTTGTTGCATACGGAGTTTGTCGTGAGGCCAGGAGGAATATACCATAGGCACGACAAATGAGTGGATGATTTGGGCTTAGTTCTAATGCCTTTTCGTAGACTGGTTTTGCTTTGATGAAATCAAGATCCAAGCAGTGAACCACGAGTGCAAAGTTGACAATGTTGGAAAGTTTTCTAGGTTCCAACTCATATCTGTCTCTGGCTCCGTGTATAAACTTCATTGCCTTGACAACATCATTGAGATGAAGCTTCTTACCCAGTAGATCAGCTTCATGCTTTGATCGGTATCTCCTCTGAACCATTCGTGCGGCATCTTCTTCGGACAACCAAGATGTTTGTCCTGTTCCATAATTTGCATAGTATTGCTGTTTCTCACCAGTGGTCGAGTCAACCATTTCTTCTGCTCTCCATTCATCAACTGGATCATTCAAATCATGGGTTCCCAACAGTTTAGGCTTCTCCCATTGTCTTTCGTCTGTAACAATATTTCTATAAGCAAACACATTGTTCTCTCGGACGAAAATCTTTTCATATTGCTTCGTTGTCTTGTCTTTGGCGCATCGTAATGATTGTAAACGTCTCCACTGGGCTTGGACTTTGGTCACAAGTTTAAGCACACGTTCTTCTTCAGCCTCGAACTGTAGGAGAACTTGCAAATTATTTTCTTCTTTTGGATGCTTTCGTATTATTATTCGTTTCACTAGCCATTCAATCAATCTACTCTGCTTCTTGGGATCTAAGAGACTAGTTCCTCTATTGCTATCTTCTCCAACAGCAGTAGAGGAGGAATGGGTATCATCACAAAGCCACTCACGTAGCTTGGGTATAGACAACTTTATCCTCATTTGTACACCATTACTCGGTTGATAAGTGTGGAAGACAAAATCATGCGGAGAACGGAATGTAGACAGGATGAATAGTTCCTTAACAGCGCGGACGATACGCTTGTCAATCAACAAACCCTTCTCGACAATATTTCTCTTGCTAAAGAGAAAGATTGGCCGTCCTCGTACAACTCGTAGCATTAATCGCTTTGTCAGTTCACTCAATACTTTTTTATCTAACATTTCATCCCTGTATGTGTGTGTGTGTATAGTACAGGACAGAAGACATAGAAGTGAGAATGTACCATGATACTGCACATAAATGACAATATCAAACAAAAGCTTACCATGACAGTCTGCCTTCACTTGATAATGCTTTCTCAAGACATTCTCTAATGGCATCCTCCTCAACATTGAATGTGAAAGTCTCTTTTGTTGTGGGGACATATACCTTTATTAACATTGAGTTTCCGCCTTGGTAGAGAGTGTCGTCATGGAAGGATATTGTAACAGTTGCAATCACATCCTCAAGACGAATGACATCTCGATAAACAATTAATGCTTTCTCACGTTGTCTCAGTGCTTGAAGTTTAATCCTAATTGTAGCAATCTTTTGTCTCACCTCTTCAGCTCTCCGTTCTTGATGTAGTATGAAACGATTACGCCAAAAGAAGCGACGCCAGGATGTTTGCACAATCTTGGCACATTTACATCGAAGTTGATACTCCTTATCCGCCCGCATGATCTTTAACAGGTTAGACACAAACAGTCGCGCTAGGAACTGACGGACATGAGTTGCAATTGTAATCGCCGCGACCTTTGCTCTTTGGTACACTGCCTGCTGATGAATCTTCCTCACAAGGGCAGCTATTCTTGTTTGTGCACAAACTCTCTTAACCTCAACATTCACAGCCATTTGCTTTGCTTCTATCCACATCATTGTATTCACATCAGGAAGCATAACTATTGATGCCCAAACAACTTTTGATAGTGCATCCTAGGAGGGATGTATGTAGATTAAGAGAGTGTTGAGAATGGGCTGTAGTAATAACGACAAAACAAATATAATGAATACACTACTTACCTCTCTTGTCAGTGCAGGGTATTGGATTGAAGCTATATCATCAAATATAGCATGAAATCTGGCAAGATCTAACTTTCGATCTTGATTCCTCCTCACAAAAGCCATGTCAATCTCATGGTTGGCATTCTTCACATTGGATAAGAACCTCATCTTCCTTGATAGTTTAGCCCATTTCACATTATCAATTAGATTACCCTTTGGATGCCATCGGCAGACGGTATGGAATGCCTCATCAATGACATTCGAAAGAGGTATACTTTCAAAGTAGTTTACTCGTTGTTGATGAACACATTGGTGTGGTGGATATGGTGAGTCTATACAACTTTGTTCAACAGTGTCTAGGCGGACACGAACTCGAAAGTGTTTGGCAGACTTTTGGTATGCTGCTTGATTATTATTCCTCCAAGGAATCAATCCATCATCAAAATCTCTCCTCCAAGCAGTACGAATAGTATCCTCTTCTTCGGGGATTAGTTTCCACACCCTTGCTTCTCGAATGTGTAAAGGAGAGTGAATACTCTCATTCTCATCACAAGCAACATGACGTATATGCTCCTCATGAACGGCACCGCCGTGTTGTATCTCTGGAGGCGTCGTGCAATTAGTTGGAGAGTCGATATCTTTTCTATAGGGATAGCAGAGACGATTGAGAGCGATGTTTCTAGCCTTCTTCTCTTGTGACACGATGCGTGAATGATCATAGGGTGTCGCCAAACGAAAAGTAATCAAGCCATCACGATTGTTTGTGGGAGGATCAAAGATGGTCCAATTCGATGATTCATGTGCATCAAATATTCGTACAATATCACCGGATTTGAGTCGGAGTGCCTCATTGGAACCATTACTATTGACTGACACTAGTTTACTCCCTTCCTTGAGGTTGATGGTGATGAAAATTGGATAGGGAATCAGCTTCTTTGTTTCATTTATTGTGTCCCCGACTTGAAGAATTGATTTTGGTATTTGTTGAGGTGAAGAAGAAGTACCATCAAGCGCTGGTTTGTTGGGAGATATAGTTTCTGTTTGAACTGATACATTTCTACTGCATTCATTCTCCTTATTGGAATCATCAGCTGGTAGTACCTTCTTTTCCTTTACCGAATTATTATGAGTAGGATTTGGATTTCTTCCTCGTTGATAATCAGCTTCTAATTCACGAATGATCCGATCTACATTGCTCACTGAGTTTTCGTTTGATGTTGTTGTATCATCGTCAACCAAACGTGTAACCAATCCTCTCAACCAAGTAACCAAATGCACCATCTTACTAGACACTACTTCAACCAGCGACTCTGGATTCAATATATGATGTATAACAAAGGGATATACAAGCTTAATCATACTACTCTCATTTCCATCTGGACATCGGCGCAGTGGGTTGTAAGTTTGTGCTTTGTAAAGCAAGTCTGCAAGTGGCTGTCGACATATCTTTAACACTATATTCTTTGTCAAATATACGAGCTTGTTTGTAATATCTGTATCAACACTACCTAGAACTAAATGTGCACAACAAATAGTGATTGCTACAATAGGTGGAGGATCAGGTAGGCTTGTGTATACTTCTATATCCCTTGCAACTAGTTGTGGAGGTTGAATTCTAATGACATTGTCAATACTACTAATATTACCATTTGGAGACTTTATATTTCGATGATGCTCATCCAAGAGAATTACAAATGCAGCTTGACGAACCCTTTGCATATTAATATCTGACCAAGCAGGAGCAGTAGCAGTATCTGAACTAACACTATTCCAACATAATTGATCAATACTATTGGGTAGGAGGAAAGGATTTCTATGAAATTGAGTAGTCGAACCTAGAAATGAAATGGCTTCGATAATGTCACCCACAAAGTCCAAATCGGAAATCATTTTATGTAGATAGTTTTGTCCATTCCATGAATATGTATTGAATGGACAGGCCATTTGAACATTGTTAGATTGATGATCATGTTGTCCTTGTTGTGTTGCAATAATTTGTTGATCGTCGGTATCACCATTTTTATCATCGCCTATGGGTAACGACAAAGCATGAATCTCATCAATATTCTTCTTGCGGTGCCATTCATCCTGCTTACTTATATTCCATGCCGTTATAGACTCTACAACTGTCAACGATGCATTATGTAATCCATATAAAAGTCGTTGTATGCGGCTGCTACGTCCATGGTTTGGTTCTTTTGAATGAACATTTACAAGTCGTGTGATTAATGCCTCACGGTCGTGAATATTCTGCAATACATGATCAGCCAATTCATCAGGGTTGGATCCTGTTGCTTGACCTTGATTAACCATCATATTAATGTGACATTGTTAGATGAGATTGCAATTCTGACCTAGATCGTTGGTTGTAATTCAGCCTATGCATTCAATTTATTGAGGTGCGACCCAATAGAGGGCGGGTTGATGAGTAGACAACCGCCATTTTTTTTAAATGGGACTTGATCACTATTATTATGGTCAGATGGTGTCTTTGCTTGCATATACCCCAGATCACGATCTTCACACTCTTTGCCACATCTTATTCTCTCTCCATACCTGGGCACATACTCGATGTACTAAGGCATGTCGTTGACCTACTATCTTAACATCATCATCATATCCCCCTCCAACTACACAAGCTACAGGTATACCTCGATCAACACATGTTCTTATAACATGTAAATCACGTTGTTTCATACCTTCCCATGAGATATTTAACCTTCCTAACTTATCCTTGTGATAGACGTCTACGCCAGCATTGTATATAATTAGTTGTGGATTAATCTCGTTCAATGCAATATCTAATGACGATTCAAGTACATCAATATATTGTTCATCATTGCATTCATCTGGTAATCCGATATCATACGTACATCTTTCTTTAGGCCATGGGTAGTTGTTGGCAGCATGCAGATCAAGTGTAAAGAGCTTATTATGAAGTGGTTGACCAGGATATGTGAATGTAGCGGTTCCATCGCCTTGATGTACATCACAATCTACTACTAGTACACGATCTATAGTATCATCGTCTCCTCTGTAGAATTCACGCAGTAGATTAATGTTGTCGTTGGTATCAGCAGTAGTATCTTCTTCCTCTTCATTCCAAGTTATTAATCTCGTAGCAATAGCAAGATCATTAAGTATAGTAAATCCTTTCCCCTTATTCCATTCAGCATGATGCGTTCCCCCTGCAAGGTTACTAGCCAATCCATACTTGATAGCCAATTGACATGTTAATATAGTCCCAGCTACTTCTAATACACTCCGTTGTATTAATTCAGGACGTTTTGTTTGTTCACGAAAGCCAATTTTACGACATTCTTCAGTTGTTAATGTACCTTTTAGGAATGATTGTAGAAATGTAGGGCATATTGGTGGTGATATGAATGTATGTATTGGAAAGTTATTATAGGATATTGGTTTGTAAAGATGTTCTTTGGATAGTACTAATTGTTGATTATCTATAAGAAATTCATCGTCATCAAATAGTAGTGAATTATATGTTTCAGTAAACTTTGCCATGGGAAATCTATGTTTCATAGGCCAATTTGGACATGAGTAATGATCATGATATACCATTGGTGAATGTCTTTCATTTTGCTTTGGATCAAGACCTATATGACTTGTTGCGAGTCCATCGTTTGTTAATATTGATGAAGAGTTGCAATGTTGTTGTTCTTGAGTATTCGATGTATATCTTTGTTGCACATCTTGCTTTACAGTTGCCAATGTTGGTGGCATGTAATTTTCATAGTTATATTTTGACAAGGGTAAAAGGAGCCTCGTACATCTTTGCATCGTCGTAGTACCTCTTGATGAACTTCTAAAGCAAGACACCATCATAATGTTATAATATGCAAAGATGATGAGTGAAAGAAGTGAACTATTCATACCCTAGATTCATCTGCTCATGTTGATGGGTATTAAAGGAAGTATACTTAATATCTGAAGAAACCACATATGAATATTGAGAGCATAAGCAGATAATAGTTACGTGAATGCATTTTACTTGGGCGAGTAAACGTCGTTGTTAAGTCCATCTAAACTATCATCACAAGGTGTGTAACTCCCTCTACTGCAACTCGATCGCCTTGCCGCCTACACAACTCATACATATCTCTTCTTCACAGATGAATATCATAAAACGAAGTATCTTGCTGATAATGATGATGGTATGCACATTATCTAAAAATATGAGATCCATCATCATCTCCTCCTCTCGAATGTTTGCAACTGCATTTACTCCTCCTCCACATGGTTTATCGATATCAACGAGTAGGTCAATACTGCAAGGATACAATGATTGTAGGAGAAGACGTCAATCGTTTTCGTATACTCACAACTTCTACAAGGTTCCACTTTCAACTTTGAGCATATCATATGCACAACAACAAATACATCAACATGGAGGTAGTTTGCAATCAATAGTACCCATCACCACTAAACTCTACTCATCGTCACCTACTAGTAACAACAATGAGCAGTTGTACACTAGTAGCAGCAGTACTACCAATGACGATATAAACGAAATGGCAGACCCATACTCAGAAGAAGCAAAAGCAAACTTACTAAACTTTTACAAACATCATTCAATACCACTAACTGATCAAAATAATGATATTGAAATTGTACATAATAAGTTACTACGGCTATCAGAGGAGGTATTAGATTGGAATACAAGATTAAATTTAGTTTCAAGGAAGGATTGTACTGTGGAGGTTGTATATTATAAACATGTTTTGCCTAGTATGGCTTTGTTGCCTTTGATACTTAAGAAACAACAACAATCATCTGATGATTCCATGAATGAAACATTAAATGTCATAGATGTAGGAACGGGTGGTGGCTTCCCAGGATTACCACTAGCATTACTATTACCAAAAGTACAATTTACATTAGTCGATTCAATTCAGAAGAAACTAAAGGCAGTCTCGGAGATGGCTGCTGAATTAGAGATTAGTAACATTCGTATCCATTGGGGACGTGTCGAGGAAATGTATGTAGGTAAAGAAGGACGAGCAAAGCATTATAATAAATATAATATAGTATTAGGACGGAGTGTCACTGCTTTACCAAGATTCTGTTCATGGATATCCGACTTATTATATAAGGATACAAATGGATATGAAGAGAATGATGGTAACTTGATATATATTATTGGTGGTGACTTAGAGGATGTAGTTACAACAAATATAGTGAAAGATATCCCATTGGATACATTGCTACAACGTGACGAGGTTATATCCGATAAACGAGCAGTGATATTCAATGCTTGTAATGTTGAAGAAATTGCAATGGAAAGTGATGAGAAGATTGTACGAAGGGGTAGTCCAAGCAAGAAGAAGGGCAATCAAAATAGAGGCAGAGGAGGGAAGAACAAGTTGGCAAAAGGAGCTTGGAGTAGGAAGCAGAATGATGTCAAGAAAGAAAGAGGGTATAATGAGTTCAAAAGGTATGAATTCTAGTAAGTTAGGTGTAAGTAAACTAGAAGAGAAGAGAAATGATTTGCACCTCCCTAATCAGTACATAAACCTACATCCCTACCCAGTCCCTGCCTTGCTTATAGAGTAGCTTCTTCCTACTCTATGTCACTTACTGTACCGTACCAAAAAATTCAGCGAGCTTTGAGTTTTGAGCTTTCGCACTTTTGGCATCTGCTACCGTTAGATGGCGGCAATCTACTACATATCTATATATACTATCGTCTCGAAGCGGCGGATTGTAGTAGTATAATTTAGAAACAATATAATGAGAATAACAACCTTACTATCCACCATAGGCAGTACTGCCGCGGCGGTTTCAGGGCATAAGCGTATCGGTTCTGATAGAGTATTTAAAGAACAACATCAAAATGAACGTGCCTTATCAGGTTCTTGGGATTATGATGATGATACATTCTGGACATGGGATGATGGTACATCGGAGGTTGATTTCACTAATTTGGCTATTGAACCTGTGAAGTGTATGAATTAGTGAGTTGTATTAATGTGTTTGCGATTGTTTTTTTTGCAATGGTGTCAATTACCCTCCAATCCAACGCTTACTACATACTACATATCTAACTCTAACCAATTATACTAAACTCTCTTCTCCAAACCGTGTTGCAATTAACAGCAAAGGAAATCATGTTATTGCATTTGGTCTATATGCCGCGGGTCATAATCAATGTCAAAAGAAACAAGAGGGTACCTACCTAATGGATGTTGGAGACTTTTCCAAGGCATATGTTGCACAACAATATACGAATTATTATTTAATGGGAAATGATTTTGATGTACCAGAGGCTATTGCATATGCAGAGTGTACTGCTGTTTATTACAATGATGTTCAAGTGAGTTTTTGTTGTTGTCGGGGTAGTAATATTTTAATATTATGTGCATAAGATGTGTCTATTTTTATTTCCTTATTAACCCTCCCTCTTTTCTTCAGTACTACGCCAAACTTGGATGCTCTACTCAGGGTGGAATGAAGGTATATGGATATTCTGACGAATATTGTACACAGGAAGTGAACACTAATATTGGCGTGTATAATGATCTCAAGGTGAGTGTCTTTCGTGTGTGATTTATACCCTTCTCACTCTTAATGTGGTTTTATATTATATGTTTCTCATTAAACTCATATCACTTTACGACCTTTACTCACTTAATCAATATACTATTAGATTGCATTCAATGTATGTCAAGACTGTATTGTATATCCTGCCGAAAACGATGATGACGCAAATGCTGGTGTTGAAGTGGATGATGCATTTTATTCTAATCACATGTACGATTCCAAGTTATGCGGTGCTGCCCAATATTACAAACAGGACTGTGGATGGGGATGTAAGAAGGAGGTGAAGAAGGGTGCAAGTGCTGAAGTTTACAATAAGAAACAGTGGGGTGGATTTGAGAAGTTCTGTCTTTTCTTTTGGAGTTTTGTTGGTAAGTCCAATGGTAGATTGATTCATTCTCATCTTTTGGAGACATGCATTCGCTCATCTTTCTTCACTTTTGCCCTTCATTCTTTAATAGCCGTTGCACTGGTCTGGGTTGTACTCAAGCAACGCCGAATGATGTCCCGAGAAGATGCGATTGTTGAGGAAGCTGCCATGAATGGGGTTGGTCTCAAGAAGCGTCACGTCTTCCCCATTGCTTTAGGTAT
>Ga0214479_100110_pt1 | contig 49589 bp, 42 predicted proteins | sample M1_20Mar14CPVII9_5_FD_165054 | JGI IMG/M metagenome (GOLD analysis project Ga0214479, IMG submission 165054) | Marine eukaryotic communities from Monterey Bay, California, United States - M1_20Mar14CPVII9sort6BwellE14 | ecosystem: Environmental > Aquatic > Marine > Unclassified | place: USA... | reverse complement strand
CAGTATAGGATGCCTCGGCTGGTGCCGTCCCTCCTAGAAGTATCGATAATGCAGCTCCAGCACCCCTGCTTAGTATTTTTCATCATCACTATCACTATCGGAATATTCAGGATCTATTATGATATTATGTTGGTGATGTTTGTAGTTGCAAAAGAATGTTAATATTAGTATCAAAGCTTAGTGCGAGTAAAAAAAAAATGCATGATGCAGAATACATCCCACCTTTAATAGAGGCAAGCTTGGCCTCGAGACTACGATGGAGGGACTTCACCATGATAAGGCTTTGCTATGTTGTAGGTAAGCGTAGTAAAGCAATAGTAGCACCTGATATCCAGATTGAGAGTAAGGCCTGTGTAGATTTTTGGTTGGCTGAGATAAAATGAGCCAGTATCTTCATTTTAGCTCACAATACAAACACCACATCGCCTGTAAAAGTTGTTGACTCAGTATCTAAATGCTGTTGTTGGTGCAACACCACTATCTCATAAAACTTACATACATACATAGCCACCAAGCATTCATACATATTACATAAGTATCGACCACCATGTTCACTAATCAATCATCATTAGTTCTCGTATCTATTTTAGTTATATTTACATCCATAATATTAATAGAAGCATTTCATGTTAATACCCAACCGAATACCTCTAGTAGAAATACCAGATTGCATGCCCAAAGTAATAATAGTAGTGATAATGAAAGAAGAAAAATACTAAGCAGGGGTGCTGGAGCTGCATTATCGATACTTCTAGGAGGGACGGCACCAGCCGAGGCATCCTATACTGCATATACTCGACGAGAAGAAGATTGGCAACAAAGATCAGAAAAAGGAGGTAAGCAACGGTAAAATACTGCAAGCATTCATTATATACTGATGAGATATTGGATTGTTTATTGTTTGTTTGATTTACATATGCATATCTTATGTACATACTCGATATACGATACATTACTCACTCATTTTTTCTTTATTCTTTTCGACCATAATATATTGCGTACTAAACTCAATACACAACTACTCAAACCACTCATATACATAAACGTCACATAAACATCAATTACTAGACATTAAAATTTCAAATGCAAGACAATTACGTGCTCAGTTACGAGAAATTGCACCCATGAATGATGAGGGATCAAAGATTTTTTGCCCAAACGGTGCATCGGCGGCTGTATCACCACTAATGGAAAACAAATGTGGCGATAGACAAGCATTGCCCAGTGTATACGGACGAGCTGATGATGCCATGGGTAATAGTGTACCAGGATTTGCTGTAGGTTCTGCTGACGGTGGGGGCAGTTCATCTGCATTACGTGCTGAGTTGAATGCACAGTCTTACTTTCGTCCTAATGATGACCGCTAATAAGCAATGTTATTGATTCGTTGATATAATCAAGTTGCATGAGTGCATGGGTACATAATGTGTCTTGATTTTAGAGAGATTGAGAAGAATAGAACTAGTTTGATGCAAAGGTATATGTACAGGAATGCTAGCACTCAAAAGTTTTGGCCCAGACTTGTCAGATATGATGAGTATAGCTCACAAACCTCAATAAGATTAGTTTAGGAATAAGTGTTTATTAGTATGAAAAGTTATTGTTTTGCTTGCAACATGGATAACTACCAGAGAGTCATAGCAGGCTAGTGCAGCATGAATAGTAAGCACCATTTTTCTTAGAGTATCTTTCTCATCCCGACATCTTTCTCATAAAAAAAGTGACAATACAACCATGAGCTACTTGTGTATCATAGTGCTTTGATATTCATACCTTCTGTACCAACTCAGAATGCAAAGAGTCCATATAGGTATAGTGGCAAGAAGAGCATAAGTAAATCACAAGCTACCTACAATAACTAAAATAGCAACAACAGAATGAAAGTGCACTATGTCACAATACTATAAAGTACTTATTGTTAAATTCAATATGTTATTGAAGTCGTAACTTTTACCACTTTTACTAAAATTTATACCCCAAGGATAAACCAGTGTATGTATAAAAACTTAATTAAAATGGGCTTCCAGACCTTTGAAGATACCCATCTTATATGTGTGAGGTGTTTGAGTTGTACACCCTTAATATTCTACGAAAGAATTGGTGTCACATCAGACAAATAAGGAGGAACATGGGAAAATCATATTACGTGGCCATTTCTAGGTAAAAATTCAGTTCCAGAAACATCAACATTCACCACATAAATCAAGTAAAGTGAATTGATACTACCATCAATTTATTAACAAATACCGGCCGTTGACCACAGAGAAGATCAGTCTCTCTCTCATAATATATTGCAATTAATTGTGGTTCATATCTGTTTGAATCAGCGCCGATCATAAGCAGCCCAGTGTTTAAGATTTCCAAGAGAAATAATGAGATAAGAGATTCAGTGTTACTTCTTCTACCACACATTAACTCACTCATCCACAACATTTACACCCATCACCACCCATTTTGAACTACCAGATAACCGAAGTTTAGACCAATCTACTATACGGTCTATTATCAAGCACATCAACTAATATCTTCCTACGCGCATATCATAGGCGCAGTGTTCTCAAGTTCAACCTAACAAATCTTATCGTTGGGAACTCGAATTATAACACCACACATCCATCAATATCGTATATGTTTAGGCACAACTCTTGTGGACTAAATATCATCATCAATCATCATCATCAACACAAGCACTTTTTTTTGTAATCACTCACCTTATCTTATTTAAGGTACCAATATCACCAACCAAACACAACTTTGAATATAAATAAATCATGTCTGTAACCAACACTGAATGGGATGATATCCCAACCTCAAGTGAATTATTCGGTGGAGATTTCTTCGGCGATGAGCTTATGGAAATGTATACCGCCGATCACGGCTTAAATCTTGGAGGTGCCTCCTCAGCAATTATTAGTACATCCTCGTCGGGAGGAGGAGGTCATCTGGATCAGGACGATGAGAGTAATCATCCCGGTGTTCTAATTGCCATGAACGCGGCTGCCATGGATGGGGGATTAAGTCCATTGGGATCAACTCCTGAGTTTGTTCCGCATATGGCAATAAGTGATGGATCATCTAAATTGCCTGCATATCCTACCTTAACAAAAGCACAAAGTAAAAAGAAGAAAACCAAGGGTGGTGCAGCATCATCATCAGCTGCAAGTTCTTCATCAGTGGTTGCAACTGCTGCGGCAGTGGCTGCTGCCTCCAATACAAAAGGCGGCAAGGACTTATCAAATGTATCGCAGGGAGTTGTAACAAGGAAACGCAAGGGAGCTGCATCTCAAGCACCCACTGCAACAAAGAAGGCAGCCGTCGTGACAAGGAAGGCAGCAGCTAATATGGCCGCCGCTGCCACAACTCAAGTAACAAAGAAAGTTGTCCCTCCAAGCGCACCCAAGGTTTCAACCCGTTCCTCTGCTGCTGCTGCTTCTCAAGTATCCAAGACTGCTTCCGGAAAGGCTTCTACTCTTCCCACTCCTGCGGCAACAATAGCAAAGACTGGGGGAGTTCGTGCACCTGCTTCGGTATTGAAGAGACAACCTGCTGCTGCTGCTGTACCTACCGCAGTTAGATCAAGCGCTGGTGGGATTACTCATCAAGTTGCGCGGCCATCTGCAGTTCCCTCTTCGACAGTAGGAACTTCAACTACTCAAAGAATTGCACCCCCAGCTACTACTACTACATCTAGGCCGACAGGATATGCCAAGAACACCGTCCCTGTATCTTCTACTGGTGTGAAGCGTGCACATTCCGAGGCAGATTTCAAGGATGTGGCATCTGCGGCTGTAACAAGTCTTATTCAAAATGCATCAAGTACGACGGGTCCCAAACCAACCCCCAAGGTTGGTGAAAAGCCTGTGGATGTTAGCACTGCTCATATCAATGCACTGACATCTCAGAATTGGGTCACAGCATGCAATCCCATTCCCACTCCAACCGTCTCGGCTGCTGATGCCGCTGAGAAGGCTGCACGGAATGCCCGCCGTGCCACTCTAACTCAAGAGGAACGTGCCAAGCAAAATCGTGATCGTAATCGAGAACATGCCAGGAATACCCGTCTTCGAAAGAAGGCATATGTAGAAGAGTTGAAGCGCACATTAACCGAACTTGTAGCACGACGTGATGCTGCCGATCTTGAGAAACGTCATGAAGCACAGCGGAATCGGGAACAGCGTGAGGTTCGATTCCGTGTTATGGAAGAGTTCCTCAAGTTACGTGGTCGGAATGAATTGAGTGACGCTCGATGGGTGGCTATATTGGAAGACGGGTTTGTATTGACACTCCCCAAAACTTCCTTCCGTAAAATGGTAGATGTTGATACTAAGGCTTCTTCTTCTTCTTCTTCGAAAGATAATGACGGAGAGAATGATAGTAGTGATACAACGCATTCATCGTTGGATCAAGCTCTACGAGGTGCCGCCCAAGTCATGGAAGACTCAGCTCATCTATCTGCCTACCTTCAAACTGTAGGTGGCTCGGTATCAACCGAACCAGGTGATGCTAAAATCGAGCTAACCTACAAGTGCGATCGAAAACACTTCTTCATGGATGGTAATATTGCCTTTATGGACTTTACTGCCACAACTGTTGGAGTTGTTGCCAAAGGTGCCTCAAGCGAGGTTGTCTACAAGGGACAGATTAGGTCATCATTCAGTCCAGCATCTAACAAGCTGATAAGCGTTGATTGTACGTTTGATACTGCATCATTCATACAACAGGTTGAAGCTCTATCTGATGTTAGCTCCTCGAAGGCAGCTGCCGCAGCGCACGAGGCTGACGCTCTCTTGGATTCATTACAAATGCCACATTTTGCAGATAAGAAGGAAGATGAAAAAGCAGCTATATCTGTATCATCTGATGATGGGGAAATTTCCTAGACCAAGTTCTTCTCGGCCTATTTAGTTCTATGTACCATAATTCGAGTGACGTTGGGGATTAATGTCTCTCTCATGTAGGCTGTTATTATGCACAGGCGGGAGTATATGGGCGAGGCAGTTGGATTATACATAATTGTTACCATAATTTGTTGCCGCCCTCTCCCAATTAGTTACTGTTCAATACTTATGCTAAACTAAAAAAAACCAAGCTACTTAAATATCTTCGGCTGATAGCTTTCCCTTTGCCATATACATAGAAGAGTTATATACTACTGGCACATACATTAAGTTATTTTGGCTACTAGTGAGAGGAAAACTCCATGATAGCACTTTCAATGCGACGAGTTACATCTCGACATGACTATAACTGGCATCAGGTTAGCCTTGATGTGGTGGCATTGGCATGTATCCTGTTTCTTGAGCAGCCCCACATGAAGCATGTGCTTCGTCCCACGAGTTTAATACACAAAACCATTTGTTATTACAGCTTTCCAAGATAGCACTGGACTTCATATAGGAAGGCAATGGACGCCACTTTCCACAGCTGGGGCTCGAGCATTGAATCCATTCAACTTTTTGGTCAGGATCAACTCTTGTGTTCTTCCCGGCCCTGGAACGGCCAAGTTTCTTCTCTGCTTCATTCATGGCGTTCAATCTAGTAACCCAATACTTGAAATAAGGGCGAAGCTACGTTGAAATTATGGAGAAGAGAGTCAAAAGTTTGGGTGAGCATTTGATATGCACAAGTGTATATACGATATAAAACTAACAAGGGAACTGTCTATGACCTACCTTGGCATCACGGTGTGATACTCGACCCTGTTTATCAGGTGCATCTCCCTTTAACCGCCACTCGGGGTTGTATATTTCTTCGTCACCACCACCATCCCATTCAACAGTAATGGTAAAATTTGTTTTCACCTTTCTAGCAGACTTACGAACATAATTGCGCCCACCTTTAGATGCGGATGCATTGAGATCTTCCTCACCATGAACAATCACATCAGTAACAACACCTGTATACCATCCTTCGGGGTATGGTGGATCAGGGGGGCATTTTACTGCAATCTCATCACCAATCTATTTTGTGCGCAACAGCAGGTGAAAAATGACATATATGTGAGAACCGATAATAGTGACTAGGGTATAACAAGGTGGTCAATAACAAACAACAAAAATCAACTACTCACCTCAGGTGGCTGCGAATATTCTCGTTGTGATCCCTCTAGATCTTCATCATCACTAGTATCCACCTCGGCGCCCCCATAACGTCCCAATTCAGCAGGCTTTTTTCTCTTTGACGATTCCTTATCGCCCCTGCGCTTATTATGTTTTTTCTCATTTATCGAGGCCTGTCTTTTGGATGACTTATTTGCCATTGCAGCAGCGGATGAACTCCTTGACGCAGCATTTGATGCTCGTGGTTTAGTGTCCATATTCAATATTATATAATTTGTATGTATATCGTTGGCGTAGCTATATCTTTCTTGGTAGATAAAGTTGTTTTTATATGGGAGTGATTATATGATAATCGCGGGGTATAGGGTTGGATTATATGGTTACCTTTTATCACAGGAAAAGCAATATAGGCTTGATAGATAATCTCGTTGTGGTGCAAGGGTGATATAAAAATTAAGATCTGGTGATCTTCAATTTTTTATTGCTATGGTTTCAATAGAGTGGAGGAAAAGTATGGGAAATTAAACCGATACTTATTAGTGCAACCCTGTGTGGCTATTGAATGGTTAAACCAGGTAATGCAGTCAAGAGTGGAGGATGATTACTACTGACTACTACTACCGCCGGTTTGTCAATAAATTGACAGTCCATTTTTTTGGAGAGTGAAGGATACCATAGGGTATCCTACCAGATTCACTATACTAACTTCTAGCTCGGGTTTGATTGTCCTTCCTTGCTCTTGCTCTATCCTTCAGTGACTACAAATGTTATGTAAATGGTAAATACAAATGGTATATTCATGCACGTATTGGTATATGATAGTGGGTATTATATCATGCAAATATGAATTTACCCCCATTACTCTACACAACTATTTTAAAAAGCCAAATATTACTCGTCTCTTACCATCAACGCCATTTGCCCTAGCTTCTGCTGCCACCCTCGCTCTAATATCATTTCGTAATTCTCGATTGTCATTTGATAACTGTTCATTAATTGATTTCAGCCCCCTCAACCTTTTGATGAGCTGTTTGACTTCGTCTTCAAGCTCTGACATCATCATGCTCTGAGCTTTGAATTCTGTTTTTAGTCGGTCGTGTCGTATACCAAGACCATTATCATGCTTGAGAATTCTATCAGCATTATCTTCAACGCTAGTCTTGGATGCTTGAAGGAAGGTTACTTTATCCTGTAGCTCTTGTTTCTCATCAAGTAGGATATCAACCTTCGACCTCACAGTCTCGTAATCCGCTTCAAAGTCTGCGGCAATCGTAACTAACTTTGAACTGACAATCTCCTTTTCGCGTATGGCCGAATCTCTCTCGATGCATACGTCTTTGAACTTGGAGGAGAGAGACTTGTTTGATTTTATCAAGTCATCGCGTTCAGTGGCGGTAGTTGTTAGAAGATGTTGCAGTTCACGAGACTCTCTCTCAAGCAAACCATCTTTCTCCTTTAGCTCTGCATTTTCTGCTGAAAGTTCGTCCACTAACTCTTGGATTCTATTCACAGATGATCGGAGTTGCGCTTTCGACTTCTCTTCAAGCGTGTACTTGCCGAATAGTTCCTTCACCTTGGCTTTAGCAACATTCAAATTCTCAGCCAGTTCCCTTTTCTCCTTATCCAACACCGCACATCTTTGATGCATCTCATTCTCACGTCCCTTTGAATCTTGCAACTCTCTTTGAATTCTACTCAACTCATTTGACAAGTCCTCCATCTTCGAACAGCAGTCATCAACATCTTTTGTATATTGCTGCCTTTCAGCTAGTAATCTACTTCTTTCAACCCTCAAGTCATCCACTTCACGAGAAGCCAGCTTTGCATTATCTAACTGCCTACGAGTCTCATTCAATTCATCCGATAGAGTATCATTCTTTTGCATACTTTCATTGCACTCGTTAGCAAGGCGTTCATTATCAAACTTCAACTCTGCTATCTCCGACGCTTGATCATTATTGTACGCATTTGTCTTTAGCTCTTCTTCCTTCAAAGATAGTAGATTTGACATGCTCTGAATCTTATCAATCTGTTCGTTCCGTTCATTGAGCCATGATCTCCTCTCCTTATCGAGGCTAAAGAGTGCATCTTCAAGCTCGTCCGATTTTTCTTTCAATAAACCATCTGCTTGATTCAATTCTTGCTCATACACCTCAATCTGATCAACAAGTGCCATCTTCTCTTGGTTGTACTCGCTTGTCATGTCCTCGAGCTCATGCACTTTCACCTTTAGTTCCTTTATCTTTTCCAAATCTGACGCAGCAATGTCATCGGGGGCTTTAGTGCCACGACTGCTGTACTTCAACTCTGCTTCAAGCTCATCGACTTTGAAATCTACAGTGCGCTTGTCATGTAGGAGTTGCCTGTTTTCTATTTGAACTTGACGAAGAGAGTCTTGTGATACCTCGTACTTCTCTTTCATTACCGCTAGCTCAAGTTGCAATTCCTCAATTTTGTCGTTACTTGTATCTTCATCCTCTGACCTCAACTCTTCAATCTCCGACGAAGCGGTTGCAAGTAGTTTCTCATTTTTCAGTAACTCATCATCGAGCTCACTACACTTCTTGACTGCATCATCCTTCTCCTTACTAAGCTGCTTCAATTTCTCGTCAGTATGGTCCTCCTTGACGAAGAGCTCTTCAATCCAATCCAGTGCTTCATTCTTTTGTTGAATCAACTCATCAATAGTCTTCTCAAGACTTTCAATTAGGTTGTTTGCATTAATAAGCTTCTCATCGTCATCAGTACTTGGAGATTGGACAGCGGCAATCAACGATAGCCTCAACGATTCTCTTCGTTCCTTATCGCGGTCTTCAGTAATGAGTGACATTCTCTTCTCCCTTGCGGTTAATACTTTCTTCTCTTCCGTCATTAGCTCTCTTACTTGTTTTGCTTTCTGTTTGAGTGCTGTACGAAGCAGAGTGTTCTCTTCACTCAAGGAATTATCATCATCATTAGTCCGAGTATGATGAACATACGTGTCATCTTTTGACAAATACTTGTCTGATTCTTGTTTGACAAGTGGTGATGTTGCAGCTACTACCTGTTCATCATCAAACGACGCTGTAGAAAACCGCAAGCGCCTAGGCTGAACCTTTGATACCTTTGTATTGGACATTACCGTCTTTGACTTCTCACTAAACATAAACTTTTTGAGATTAGTCAGTTCTCGTTCTGTTGTCAAGGCATTGGAGTTTACATCTTCAACTTTACGTAATCGATCCTCGAGTTTCTTATTTTCCCATTTGGCCTTTGCCGCCTCCAGACGATATTTACTAATCAAATCTCCATCTTGCACCTGTTCCTCATTTCTCAGAGCATTAGTCTTGACAAGCTTGGCCCGAGAAGCAAATTGAAGAGTTGACCTAGTTTCCTCAATATATTTGCCAGATGGAGTAATACAACAGATAACTGCCATGCGTGCATTGCCAGACAGTGAACTCTTCAATATGCGAGTGAGTTTGCTATCCCTATAACTAATGTGTCCAGGGTTCTTTTGTCCAAGGCTCATTAAAACTTTGGAAAGGGTTAACAAACTAGAGATCAGCAGCAAAGTAGATTGAGAAGATAAGTATGAGTTTTGTTGATAACATATTGTCAGCAAAGTGACATATTCTCACCTTTGATTGATCATTCCACCTTCCTTCTTCTGCATCCCCGATGCACCGGTATGCTTCACAGATTCAGATCCAGCCAGATCAACTAAGTTCAGAGCACTTGTTGTCTTAACAACTAGCTCATTCGTCTTACCACCAGCCGAATTCTCTTTATCTTCATCCATATCATTCTGGTTCAATACTGTTTTCTTCTCAAGATTGACAGTCAAAATGGCATGAGACCGTGAGCTTCTATCATTCATCTTTGTAGAGCCTACACTTTTATTCAACTCTCCAACTTTAAATACATCCATGAGTTGATCCAATGATCTCACGGCTACTTCTTTTAGCCCTTCTACTGATATTACACCACGCTTATCTTCCCGGATTAGAAGTGATGAGACTGATGACTTACGACGTTTGTTATCATTCAACAAATCTCTAAGCTCTTCATTGTAGATTTCAACATATGATACCTTGACTGTATATGTCGAGTTGGGATTATCACTCTTTTCTTCCTTGATGGATTGGAAAATATCTTTGGCAGCTAATTGGATGATGCCGATACTACTGTCATTATTGGCAGATGTCCCTTGCATGGTAAAGGTTTTGCCTGAACTCGTTTGACCGTAGGTAAAGACTGTACCATTCACACCATCCTTGATGACTGATTCAACAATATCACTAACAAGACCGTTATAAATCTCACAAGTATTTGTTGTTTCTCCAAATACCTTATCGTAGGAATATGAAGATTCATTGGCACTACGTGTAGTCTCTACAATGGAATTGTTATTCGTCTGTGCCTTCCATGCTCTTCCTGCACATTGGTCACCACCGGGGGCAAGTGGCCGTACACGAATTGCAACTTTCACAGCCTCTTCACTACCATCACTACTGCTACTACCTTTTGACATTGGTTTCATTGATTTAAAACTTTTAGACTTCATACCGCCATCATTTCTCCTAGGCGTTTGAGGAATTACCGGACTAGATGGCGATGACAATGTTCGTAGGGCACGTTCCATAGATGAGATTGACTTTGAAATGGTAACATCCCGTTGTCTTCTGTTGTTGTTATTGTTATTCGGAGTGAAATCACGTTGGGTGAGCATTCTATCGATTTTTTATTCACCAATATGAGAGGATTTGGGTCGGTTGCGGCGATGAATGATTATTGTTTTATTTTGCCGACGCTTGAGTATATAATGAAATGTGTACTGCATCCACTGTCTTTTGTTTTAGGCGTGGTTTGCAGCATTCAAAGTACGTCGATAGGGTGGTGGCAACTTTTAAGTTTTATACCTTGAAGCTCAGGTCAATACATACACCTAGGATAGCTATTTTCGTCTTTCGTATGTTCGATCATGTAACTACCTTGATACTGGAGACACCTGAATTGAAATTATTATGCATAATTCTTCGTCGTAGACCGTAGAGTAGTAGTGGTAACTTAGGTGTTGTCATGATTACAGAGTCGGTTTGTGCAGCGCGGCAGGTGCATACTGAGGATGATCTAAACATATTAGCTCTTTAGGGTATGAACATAATAATTTGCAGAGGGATATACAATAATAGACATGCACTGGTTAGGATGATAAATCATAAACTACATAATCAAAGTCGGTGTAATACATCATCACAACTACCAAGTACTAGTCTATTGGAAAGGATATGTGCACTGGACAGATCCAAAGAATTGAAACATAATTATACCCCACTAATCTTCTATCATCCTAATAATGGTACAAAAGTATTGGATACTGCTGCTGATTCTTTATCAACACAACAACACTTTGTTGCAGTAGGACATGTAGAAACATCCTTCATCAATTCTACATTAATTCACTGCAAAGATGAGCATGATGATCCCATTTTCATACTAGATAAGTTGTCAAATACAAATGGTATAAAGACTGAGGTATTAAGATTGAAGATGGATGATATACTACTCCAACAACAACAAAGTGCAACAGATACAACACAAGATATATATGATCATAAAACTATTTCAACAAAGAACAATTGCTTTTGAACATGTAACAAAGCATTTACTATCATGTGGAGTTATATCTCGAAAACATACTGATCTGTACCCAATATATCCATTTACAACGAAGAAGGATGTTTATGAAGGAAATAAGAAAGAGATTCTTGCTCATGTCAATCGGAATTCAGCTCCCTATCTTGGTGTTGATAGTGTTGGAGTGCATTTGCATTGTTATGTATGCGAAGATACAACTGCTGCTTGCAACAAACCTACAGGAATATGGCTCGCAAAACGAGCTGCAAACAAATCACATCATCCAAACCTTTATGATCCTACAGTTGCTGGAGGCCAGCCATCTAATCTATTCATACTTGAAAACGTTGTGAAAGAAGCATATGAGGAAGCCGGGGTTGAAGCTGAATGGATATTATCTCCAAACTCAAAAGATAGTACATTTAAAGATCATACACATGATCCACTTACAATTACCACTGCGAAATCAGACGGCAGTTGCATGAAAAGATCTTTATACTATAGCGGTGACCTCCAAGTTCCAAATTGCTGGGTTCCAACTGCGGTAGATGGAGAGATAGCAGAGTTTAAGCTATACACAATGAAGGAATTAGAAGATGAGCTAAGGAACGGAAATAGTGTTCGTCCTTCAATGGTAGCGGTGCTTTTAGATTTCATGATAAGACATGAAGTTCTGTGTATAGAATCTGCAGATAATATCAAGGATCTAAGTGCTGCAATGAGACGAGAACGAATGTCGTTGTGGTAGATAGAGAGACGATCCATACACACCATACTTGATAGACTTGATTTAAATAATACATACTTATGTTGTATGGTATGAGTAGGTTATTTAGGTATTTGTTGTGCATATAACATACAAAGTCAGTGCTCTAATCATTTTTCTCATTTTTAAGAAAGGTATCCTTTAACCTCATTTATTTTACTTTGAGTTCTCAAGACGCCCAAGCAGAAACTTTGAGGTTGCTATTGTTAGTTGTTCCAAGAATTGTAATTGTGTTGTGGCAGAGTTATACCAACTGATAATATCAAGTCGATATATTATAGAAGAAGAAAGAAGGCGCAGTTTGGTTAAGTTTACGGTGGTTGTTTCTTCTGCATACACTTACTTGCAAACAATCAATAATATTAATTGCAACTCCTAGGTATCTACAATTGGTAACACAATCTATATACAATACAATGAGTGAATCAGTTGATGAAGATCTCCGAACAAGAGCAGTATGTGATTTCTTTGGAAAAGTATTCTTCTCAGTAACAAATCCTCCCGAAGATCTAGTAAGTGGAATGTTTGTTATTGTTTGTTTATTTGTATGGTACATAATATTAAAATCATAATGTACATACGACATTATATCAACACAAAACTTACACACTCAATAAACTCCTCTTATAGTTGGATTTATGTGATGGTGTGGTTATGTTTGAGGCACTGTCAGAAATGTAAGTACAGTGGCATATATTTTAGTGTGTCGTAGTATAAGCCTTTTACACTCACTAATGCAACAACTTGATATGCACTTGTACTCCCTTCCTCTTCCTATTGCAACTAAAATATGTTATGATAATATGAAACAACTTCCCTTTGTACTATTGAAAAAACAACACCAACAAATACTATAGATCAATAGATCATTTCAATGCAACATCAATTGCTAGAGATATGGGTGATAATTGGGCATTAAAGGCAGCCAATTTAAAGAAGTTACTACGTAATTTAGAAGAGTTTTATCATGACGAATTACAAAAGGATTCAGATTTTGAATCTATATCTACTCACATTAACGATATTGCTCAAGGGGAAGATGTTGATAATCTCATGGCATTTGTTGAACTCATAGCTGTTGCGGTAACAACATGTGAGGACAAGGAAGTGTTTGTAGGTCGTATGAAGGAGATGGACGGGGATAGCTTGGGTGAGCTTCAGGGTATTTTACAGGACGCTTTTGAGATTATTACAGACTTTGATATTAACAATTCAAGAGAGGACGAAGATGCTGATAGTTTAGTATTTGAGGAGGGAGAGGAAGGAGATAATGTTCCAACGTCCCCAAGTAATGGTGCACTCTTTCCCTCACACGGAGAAGCTGAATTAGTAAAGGAAAGGGATGAACTTCGCCAGGCTTTGCAAGATGCAAAGAGGGAGCTAGGACAGATAAAGTCTCAAGCCACAATTGACTCAGAAGATAACCAGAAGGAGAAAGCTAAGCTTCGTGCTCTAAATGAGGATCTTCAGGAAAGATTGACCAAGAGGGATGAAGAACTTCATCAAGCAGAACAGAGCATCTCGAAAAATAAACGTATTCTTGAGGAAGCACAATCAGATGTAGTGCAGCTTAAGGAGAAGAGTGCATCTCTTGCCGATGATTTGGACGTTGAGAAATCAAAAGTCTTGCAGTTGCGCAAAGCGGAGGCAATGGTTGAGGTATATCGCAAGAAGCTTGATGATGTACAATCATCGAACGATTCGATTGGAGACCAAACTGATCAAACTGCAAACTATCTGGAACAAATTATGAAGTTGGAGAAGGAGAATCTGAAGATCGCCTCTCTTCAAAAGAGTTTAGAGGATGCGCAGGGACGAACGAAGAAACTCGAGACGAGAATCTCTGAAGCAGAAGAATCTATCAGTGCTAAAGATACCGAAATGACCAAGCTGAAGAATGATGCATCAAGTGCTGAGAAGTCAAAGAAGATGTACGAAGATGAACTCAATGAACTGAGGGCACAGCAGGAAGGTGCTGCGGATGCTGCAAGCGCAATGGCAGGAATGTCTGAATCAAATGATAAGAGACTAGAAGCGGAAAATGCTAGGCTCAGAGCTCAAATGGAGAATCTACAATTAAGTGGTGCAGAAGCTGTGCGTATTGGGGGTGATGATGCTGTAGCGTTACAGAAGAAGTTGGATGATAAAGAAGTGGAAGTAGCAAAGCTTGTGTCTGATAAGGAGAAGCTTGAGGCGTATACTAAAAAGACACTACAGAAGTTTCAAGAGAAGTATCTTGTTGCACTGCAAGATTGTAAGGCTAAATTGAAAGAGAAGCATGATAAGATTGAAGCGTTGGAGATGCGCAGTGCAAATGAGAAGATGGCTCAGAAGCGTGAAGAGAAACTGATGTCCTCGGCCATATTCGAGCTTGGTATGGGGATAATGTCGAAGAACATCCAGATGTCGAAAAGATAAGTCTTAGACCTTAGTGAATGTTCTGTTATTGTCTCTATTTGTCTAGCTATTAGCTTCACAAGAATTTGCTACTAGTGCCACGATTGTTTGCAAATGATTCTGTAATGATATCCTTTCTTTACCGCTATCATCGCTGGTAGTTGCATTGTTATTACCCTCGTTTGCAGTTTCATCATACGCTCAGTACACCCCTAGCCTTCCACTGGTGGTGACCTCGCTCAATAAGGCGTCAACATGTCGTCTAAAGACGACATAGGTGATGGGTATATTGAGGCCAGGGGTCGCCTTATTACCAAGGCATGTGAAGCAGATGATTTAGCAGAAATACCAGCAGAACAACGCAAGAGGATATTGGTTGAGGTGTGGCCTATTGATGTCGATGGTCGTAATATATTATCCCTTGATGTATTAGTTGCTAGAGCTATTGAATACTCTTTCTTAGAAATAATGTGATGCCATACAGCGTTTATGTTAATATTCTAATCACTTTCGTCACCATCACTGGTGCATTGTTCTACTGTATCCAGCCCTCCAAAGTTAGGATTTCCATCTTCGTGGATGCCACTCCTAGTGTTACATTGTGCACTCTTCTGCAAACTAACGATATAATGGAACCAGTGACTCGGAACATACAATACCTCTCCACTCTTAAGCACTGTTGATAGAGTTGGTGCACTAGCTGCTATTCTAAGCCACTCCTTTTCTCTAGAGGACATATCCACCTGGTTTGAATCTTCCTTGTCCAACAAAGTCATTCTACCGAAATTCAACATTGAGTGTCGGAACGATGGATGTTTACGTGATGATACGATACCAAGCTTTGGGCAGGCATTCGGTGGACTTAGGATGTATCTTTTCGCTCCTGTAATCATTGCAATCATGTTTCTCCCTCCATCATAGTGTGTTGCTGCAGTTACCCCTCTCTCTCCAAATCTGCATTGAATTCCTTTTTGTGCTGGAGGATTAAAGCCAAAGAATGTTGGTTCAGGGCTAGAGAATGAAGGTAGATCTCGTGATACAAACGTCCAATGTTTCTTCTTCCCAAGTCGTTCTTCTCTCGGCACTCCTGATTGGAAATAGTAATGCTTCTCATTACTCGGTAGATTCACATTATCTGCATATGCTCGATGCTTAGCAAATTTTTCAAATGTCCAATCTAGATCAATGGATGGAGATGCACCAAGCAAATCTTCATTCCAAAGATTCGGTCTATAGAAGGCAAAGAAGTTGTCTATTGACATTTGTGCACCGCCATTGGAATGTGGTATACCATTTGAATCTTTCCCAGAATGTGGTATACCATTTGAATCTTTCCCATCGTCAAATTGTGATGATAAGTATTCATCTGTCCACTTTAGATTAGCTGCCGCTACCTCCGGAACGTTATATACCTTAAATGGTAGTTCCAAATCTCTATACTTGATTGCTGCCTACATCATATCCAATGTGGTTAGTAAGTAAATCAGTAACACAGGACATAATAGAATGCTGTAAGCTACTTACCTCTAAATGTTCTGGATTTTGATAATCAAAGTGTTGCAATACCTCCACCAATGTATCAGGAGGATTATCAAGATCATCCTGTCCCCATGTTTCAAATATAGATGACATTTCATATAAAGGAGGGTATGTCCCATCATTCGGTGGTTCAAGCATTAATTCAGGATATTCATAAGTATGCTTTGTATAGTCAACTTTCGGCCCAAGATTATCATGATTGTTATTGATGTTTGATAGTGCTGCATCAGCATTTGATTGCCATTCGTCATCTCCTTCACCACGAAATCCCCCTTTACGTCCTTTTCCAAAGTATGGTTCAAGAGGATGACCAGGCAACGGTGGTAGTTGTCTTGGATCTAAATATCTCATACCTTCATAATTGGCAGTAGTATCTTTGCGTAGTCCTGGCTTTCCACTTCCACCTTCATATCTCATGTGATGATCAGACTTTACTTCACTTGGACTTCGTAGGAATAGGAACAGTATTATTCCAACTGTAGTAAACGAAGCTAAGAAAACTAATATAAGTTTGTGGTTATTGTTTTCCTCTCTACTATGCCGTTGACTACTCTTCTTTCTACGCTCTTTTCGATGATGCTGAGATGATGATGATGATGTACCATTACCATTTACTACCTTCCTCCGACGGACGGCATCAGTACCATTGTTATTCAGTGGCATATTAGGTACCTATTGTTATGTGTTTAATATTATGGTGTGTGGGTGGTGAGTTGGTGCACCTTCAATTTACCTAAAATGTATGTGCTAAAGAGAATCAATATGCAACTCCAAACCTATACGACGGCCACAATCAAAAGAGCATTAATATCTAACTAATCTCTATTGTAGTATATGAATTGCTTTGCTGTAGGTAAATACCAAGTGAAATATTAGCAACATTAAAAGCAAGCAAAACCAATTTCCTCTGGGTTAGATAATTTATTCTCCCCTGGGTAAAATCAGAGGTTTGTGTGAGCGAGGCAAATGACAAAATAAAGGCATTAGAAAGCATCCTCTATAGATGGGATTAGTGAATCGTTCATGCATGAAATCAAAGACCGTCTTTCTTTTTGAGACGATACAACCATCCAATTGTCAATGCTTCGTCAAAGTATAAACGAGTAAGGTGTTATCTACTTTTAAGCTACATCAAGAGGCGCTAGCTATTCTTCTAGGGAGCCAGAGGGAGAGAATTGAATGAGCAATTTCAGTTTCTCTCTTCTTAAGTCAGTGCCTACCCTTCCACGCCCTAGTATCACAAACATAAATACTCTTACGACATGAACTTAACATAATGTCAGCCATCGTCCATCATTTCAAAGCTATCTGATCTTCTACATTGCCGTATTGTTCTATGTTCAGAGTCATCATTATATGCATCATCACCCCCCATTATACTAGCCGATACATATGATGTGTTTTTCACAGCTGATGTAGTATCCTGATTCATATCATTATTATTTGGAAATTTAGCATCACCAACACCTGTTTGCATAATTGAGCTATGTTGGGGAGTAGTATTTATATAATGCTGCTGTTGTTGGCTTCCTCCACCACTACTAGTTCTTCTATTTGCAAAGTTAAAATCACTACTTCCTGTAGATGATCTCTTTTTGGTACCAACAATAAGACCATTACTACTGCTCTGTTGAGGCGGATCAAGAGCACGATGGCTCATCGTTAACAAGTCTCCAGCAGCTGCAGTATGTGATGTACGATGTGAAGATGATTTGAACATATTTAAGTTCTGTATTGTTTGATTGTTATGGCAAGGTGCAACTTGAGAGGTAGTTGTAGAAGATGATATCAAATCTATTGCAAAAGAACCACTTCTATTGCGTTGTTGATATGAAAAGTTAGGCTGATTTTGCTGCTGTTGTTGTTGTGGCGGCTGCTGCTGCTGCTGCCATTGTATACTATGTTGAGGCTGAACGATATGTTGCTGTTGTGCATACTTGGTTTGAAATTGCTGTTCCATTGATGATGGCTGGGCAGCTTGATGTGGTGGATATCGTTGATTAGATGATATAAGCCCTCCTCCATTACTCATATCTTGATTCATACTCCGTCTCCTCTCTTGATCTGACTGTGGCATCGCATTATTCTTTTCTTCTTGTGTCAACATAATTGATGTTTGTGATCCCCTTCTGCGCATCATAATTAATTATACCTTATTTGTCTTTGAGGAGATAGTAAATTTAAGACATCAATCGGAGTTTTTGTGATGGGTTATGTTGGATAATACCATACAGCTCCACCGCTGGCTCCTTTGTAATATTATTTAAACAAACACCCTATCTATCTTCTTATGCACACAAGAATTACATACAGCAACCAGCGCCGGCATCCATATATAGGTTGCTATCTCCTCTTTTTTTTTTTCTCTCTCTCTCTCTTTTGCAGCTTCATCACGAACGTAATTTCATTCGCACAAGTTAGAATGTCATGGCATATGAGATGATCGGTGGAGGGAAAAGAAGTAAGATATATAGTGGTGCTTAGTGGTAGGATATCAACACATATACTGCAATAGATAATTAATATTGAATCATAATCATGTCTGTGGAATCTGTGAAAGTTGTCATACTTGGAGAGAGGTAAGGGTTTGTTTTTTGCGCACAAGATGTGCATCTATTTTTAAGAAGAACTGATATTGATACTTGTTCTGACTTCGTGATATCTATTGATACCAATCTACTTGTTCTGACTTCATGATAACTGATATCGATACTTGTTCTGACTTCATGATAACTAATATCGATACTTACACTATGACATATAATAACTGATATTTCTATCTGATAACTAATCCTGTGATATAGCGGAGTTGGTAAATCAAGCCTAGCATTGCGGTTTGTTACAGATGAGTTTAAACCATACACGGAGGCTACTATCGGTGCATCGTTTATGAGTAAGCAGGTATCTATACCTTTACATTCTGATGAGAATGATAATAATAATAACAACGATACAAAAGAAGAACCACATCAAAGACATGTTGGATTTAAAATATGGGACACGGCAGGACTAAGAAAAGTATAGAAGTTTGGCACCTATGTATTATCGTGGTGCGGCCGCTGCAATCCTTGTTTATGATATTACAAAACCTAGCTCATTCACTGCTCTTCAAGATTGGGTAGTCGAATTAAAGAATAATACACCAAAAGATTTAGTTCTTGCAGTATGTGGTAATAAATCAGATTTGGAGCTTGATAGAATAGTAGAAAGAAGCATAGCTGAGAAGTACAGTAGAGATATTGGAGCAATATACATAGAAGCATCTGCAAAGAATGGTGATAAAGTTCAAAGACTATTTGAAGATGTGGCGAAACTAGTTCCAATAGAAGCACCTGACTATAATTTAGAAGAAGAAGGCTTAGATTTGAGTAAATCATCTCAGCCTTCAAGTAGTTGCTGCTAGAGAAGAATGTCGGGCTTGCTTTTGTGGACTATGAGCCAAGCAATTGTAAATATGTTTGTGAACATAGCATGTATATATAAGAAGAAGTCAATTGTATATCACAAAATTGCACCACTTATAGAATATATTTGGACAAATCACTTGTCGTCAAAACAGACTGTAATCTCTCCTTCACTAATTCTTTTGTCACCTTGACTTCGTCTTCTGTATCCATCTCAGCTGCCTTGAAACTAATCTCCTCCATAATACGCTCCATCACAGTATGCAATCGACGTGCACCGATATTCTCTACCGTTCTATTAAGATGTGCGGCAGTTTTGGCAATCTCTCGAAGTGCATCATCATCGAATGTTAATGTTATACCCTCTGTTTTTATCAACTCAATTTGTTGAACAACTAAATTTGCTTCCGGCTCTGTGAGGATTTTGTACAAATCATCTTCCGTCAAACCGTTTAGTTCAACTCGGATAGGTAATCGACCTTGAAGCTCTGGTAGCATATCACTCGGTTTGACTGCATGAAAAGCACCACTTCCAATGAAGAGCATGTAATCTGTGTTCACGTTGCCATATTTGGTACTAATAGTTGTTCCTTCAACCAATGGCAACAGATCCCTCTGTACTCCTTCGGCTGATGCATCTGCACTCTTGGAACTATAATCTTTACTAGAACAAATCTTATCAATCTCATCAATGAATACAATACCCGATTCTTCTGCAGCGGCGATGGCCTCCTTCTTTAGATCAACCTTTTCTAACATCTTCTCAATCTCAACTTCTAATACAACCTCCCGTGCTTCTGATATGGGCATCTTCTTCTTCTCCGAGGGAGGTCCACCTCTTCCACCACGTCCTCCACCCATGGCACCTAATTTCTTCATCAAGTCTGACATGGCCTGTGCATTCATACCAGACGAATCTCCACCAAATGCTAAAACTGCACCATCTCCATCTTTACCTCCACTACCTAAACTATCAGGAACATCAACTTCAATTTCTTGATTCTCTAATAATCCCTCTTTTAACATACCCCTGAAGCTTTCTCGTTGTCCTTTTGTACCAGAGAAGGAAGGACCAACTAATATATCTAATATCCGTTCCTCAACTAATAACTTAGCTTCCTCGCGTAACTTCTCCATCTGTCGTTTCTTTGTTAATGCCATACTAGCATCCATTAGATCTCGTACTATTTGATCAACATCACGTCCATGATATCCCACCTCGGTAAATTTTGTTGCCTCTACTTTTAAGAATGGTGCATCACTAAGTTTTGCCATACGTCGAGCTACTTCTGTTTTCTATAAGAAGTATAGAGAAGTCAATATGAGTATAAGTTGTCTTTTACATATGATATGAACAAAGATTATACTACTTACTCCGCAACCTGTCGGGCCAATCATTAGTACATTACGGGGTGTAACTTCTTTAAGTAATGCAGGGGGTAATTGCCGCCGACGCCATCTATTACGCATGGCAATTGCCACAGCACGTTTGGCAGATGCTTGTCCAACGATATGACGATTTAGTTCAGTAACAACCTCTGTTGGTCGGAGTGAAATTGTTGTTAACCATTCTGGTTTTTGAGTATCTGCTGATGATGGTGTATCTTCTACTTCTGGAGATATACTTGGTGTGGTATCATTGTCACTGGTTGTATTGTTAGTTTCGTCTACATCAACAGGTGTAGAATTGTTGCCATCAACTTCGTCATCATCATCATCACCACTTGTTGGTGCTGCAGATAAAAATCTAAATGACGGTCGCTGTCGCAAAGCTGTGGCAACACATACACTAGAAGGACCTCTACGGAAGGCAGATGTGGCAAGAAGCATACTATGGATCTACTCTCTATTGCAATACTACTCTAGACTTGCTGAGGTTGATTATTGATATCGTTAGGTAGTATGATCGTACTATTTTTTTTGGGAGTCGGGAGGATACCGTATCTTCTGCAAAGATTTTTTTATGTTGCTGTCAACACAATCAATCAATACTACTTATATCATAGGTAAGACAAAACTACTATTAGAATGCGGATGTTAGTACTATTATTGATTCAATACTTCTTTTTGATATTTAGCGGCGAGACGTTCACTGCATCAGCCTTTATACCAACAACAAAGTTGATTAGCCAACCAAAATGGAAACATCACCCTCAAAAAGATATTGATGTACCATTACTGTCAACTTTTATGTCAGCATCTTCTATGGATAGTGGTAGTGGTGATATACCCTTCAGTGTAGATATAGTATCACATGATACTACTGATAGTAATACAGATGAAAAGAAGAAAAAGTTTGATATGCCATGGACAGACATTCAACAATTTGCAATTCAAGATAATATATCTAAATTTACAGTAACTATACTAGAAATGGGAAGAGATAGTACTTCAAAAGCAAAACAATATGTCATGTGGAGAGCATTAACAAGAGAAGTACCAGAATTGGCAGGATATCCAATTTCATTCCTACAACAGAAATCAACAACACAATTGGGAATTCTACCTTTGGTTGATGACTTTGAATTTACATCGAATGGAGGTATTAGTGGACGTGCATATGGTTTACAAGGTATAGCTGATGGTACAAAGATACAAACACCACCACTAATTAGAGCAGAGACGACAGTTCCACTAGGATATATAACAACACAAGGAGATGCTTCAACATCTGAGGATGATATTGGATTCTCATATGAGTTAGGTTTATGTTCATCCTTAGATTCAATTGGAACTACCGGCCGAAGCGATGGAGCAGCATTGGCTGCAGCTAGACGATTGATATTAGATGATGGTTCTCTATTAGATACTACAAAGCAAGTTGCTGGAGCTGCAAAAGATATTGGGACTGAACTTCTCTCGGATCAAGAAGCAAACCGTGATATGATTTATTTGGGTGGAGGAACAACCTTCTTGGTAGCAGCGGCAACAGCTGTGGGTATGCTATCTCATCATTTGACTGTGAATGTCTTTTGGATTTAGTTTATGTATTATTCAATCTACGTCGTGTCTTGAACCAGCAATCGGTATATATGTTGATTTGAAAGAGTTCTTACTAGCTTAAAACTCAGCTCCTAGTTCAACATTCATCATTTAGTGAGTCTTTAAGCAGCCGCACTGAACTCGGGCAATACTGATAGTGCTTTCTTGATTTCACTAAATGATGGTCTTTCACTCTGTTGCGGCTGAACAATAGATTTCAATAAATTATAGAATGGGCCCTTTTCAAGGTTTTCAGGAACAGTTGTTTTGAAGTGCCAAAGAAATAGATCTTGAATCAATCGACCAAAGGCCAACACTTCTATTCTTTCAAATATATCTGCAAGTTCAGCGTTATTTTCTCTGTCGTATACAAAAGATGCTCCAAAATCACTAAGCTTGGCAGCAAAGTTCGCATCTCTCAAGATATTGTGAAGGTATATATCCCCATGTGAGATACTCGCAGATGAATGAATATACTCTAATGCCGAGCAGATATTCCAAATTGTATCATACACTTGTTTCTCTGACAGATTAATGGACTCTAGTGCAGGGCCTTCATCTCGAGTGACATTAATAAAGCTCGGCACCATTCCCAAAGGGTGAGTATCTTGTACTAATTCCATAACCATACCTTTGTATTCGGTATTCTCTTCATTCGGTATCACGCCTATTGAAGACATGACAAGTGGATGATTAATGAGTCCATTAATTACAATCTCATCAAAACTATTACCGTCCGATCCTTTCACCTGTTGATTCTTAAATATCTTTACAGCAACACCTTTGTCTTGATATCTTGCCTTATATACAGTGCCCGATGCGCCATGACCTAATACTTCTGAATGTCTTATTTTGATGTCATTTTCAGGTATAACTTTAGTAACCTCTTTGGGTGAAGTTGATATTGGATTGCCAGATATCGATATCCACGCCAATTTGGACAATGTAAGGACTTCTCTTGGTATATCTTCAATATTGTTGTTTGCAAGTCGTACTAATTCTAAATCTGTGCACTCTCCTAGCTCAACAGGTATACTAGAGATTCTGTTGTGACTTAGCATCAACTTTCTCAATAGCTTTACTTCTTTTATATTTGGATCAATTGTACTAATTTTGTTGTTTGTAAGTATTAGCCAGACTAGAGATGATGTTGGTAGGCTTGTTGCCCATAGCTCTGTCAATAAATTCCCTCTAAGAGAAAGTACTCTCAACCTATTTAGACTACCGATAACTGATGGTATTGTTTCAAACTTGTTTTCAGATAGAAATAATATATCTAATGTTTGTAATGCACTCATTGTATTTGGAAGCTCTGATAATGTATTATTATTGAGATCTAACTTGGTGACGTATGTGAATCCACTCCAAAGTCCGATATCAGTTGGTAAATGAGATAGTCCACAATTGGACAAATCCAATTCTTTTAGCTCATCTATCTGTTGATATGAATATAGATTACATCTATCAAAGTTTAATGTATTATTTTGCAAGTATATAGATCTTCGATACAAATAAATGAATATTATCGTTGATATGCTAATAATGACTGTCTTTGTCCATTCTCCTACACTTTGATTATTATACTGTTTGACTTTTGCTTTGTTTGGCCGTACCATAATATGAGATATTGGTAAAGAAGTATTAGTTGGTGAACGTCTGCGCATTAGATTCTACTCTCATATAATTTGATGGTATATGTCCACGCGGTAGACGATATCCAATCTGCCATAACTATAAAAGGGATATGGGCGTTGGAAATTACAAGTATTACTCGCTTTCTGGTATACAATACATAATATATGCTAGTATTGTTTGTATTATTATATTGCTTGATGTTTGATGCATCGCATTCGTCTTGAAAGTTTCACTAAATAATAATATTCTCTTAGAAATTTCACTCATCCAACACCATTATCCATTGATACGATATCAAACTCATATACCCCGGCCTTTATCACCACACATCGATAATAATTCGATTGATCTACGTATATTTGCAAACAATTATAAACCCGGCCAAACTCTTCATATTACTAATTGAAAAGGACACCACATCACATTCACACGACATAACAGTACCTAATCATACGATATATTATAGATACAATAACATATTATGATGACTGACGAAACAATATCATACTTTGAAGACAAGAAGGATTCAGAGGAGCTGACTCTACCCTCAACAATATACAATAACATTACACACACTCCAACTTTTTGGGGGCAATTCAAACAGCTGAAGAAGTTGGAGCTTAATAATAATGATTTAACTACTCTACCCTCTTGTTTAGATGTACTCTCCTCTCTTGAAATATTGTTTCTATCTGAGAATAGGTTTGAAACCATACCGGAATGTATTGGTAAACTACCAAATCTTCGAATGTTATCACTTCGAGGAAATAACATGATAGAGTTATCTTCTACAAACCTACCAACAAAATCTTTAGTCTGGTTAATACTTACAAACAACAATATTAGAACAATTAATTCCAATGTTGGTGAATTGAGGCTAGTACGAAAATTGATGTTAAGTCATAATAACATTAGCACTGTTCCCAAAGAATTGGGGTTGTGTAAAGATTTAGAATTGGTGCGCCTTGCAAACAATGAGATTAGCACACCCTTGCCGATGGAAGTACTATCATTACCCAAATTGGCCTGGATATCGTTGGGTGGTAATCCCATTGCTCCTTGTCCACAAAAGAGAGAGAAGATTATACCAAAGACTAGTGTATCTTATGATCAGGAGAAGATACTAGGTCGTGGTGCTTCGGGTACTGTCTACCTTGGCAAACACAATGAGAAAGATGTGGCTGTTAAGATATTTAAGGAAAATAGTACCGGTTCTGATGGCAACGCTGAAGATGAAGCTGCTATAAACAGCCTAGTTGATCACCAACTTGCAGTTACTGCTCATGGCATATTTCTCTCTGAAGATGACAAAACAGAAGGCATGATTATGGAACTTCTTCCAGATGCAGAGGCATTGGGAAGAACCCCCAGCTTTGTTACTGTTTCCAGAGATGCAGCACCATCGGACAGTGCAAAGAACATGAGCAGAGATCAGGTACTAAGTGTGGTATATAATGTTGCACTTGTTCTTGAGCATTTACACTCGTCAGGAGTTGTCAATGGTGATGTTTACCTTCACAACATTCTTCAATGTGGAGAAAGTGGAGCCAAGGTGTCTGATTGGGGTGCAAGTTTTGTTTATGACAGGGATAAGTACCCCATCTTTGAAAGAATAGAAGTATTGGCATGGGGTCGATTAGTGCAAGATCTCTTTTTATGGCATTTGGACACTTCTATAGCAGATACCACAGAACCAGCTGGCTTTTGTTGTAGACGGGGCATCAAAACTCTAGAGCCTGGTCTATTCTGTGATCTAATGGCTTTGATTCTTCAGCCAAATCAGTTAGGGCGACCATCTTTCAGGGATATTAAAGACACTCTATCATTTCTGCCGGAGTTCAGTGCAGCTGCTTCAAGATTTAAATGATGAAAGATAAACTAGAGGAAGCCGATATTTTCTGAAACATATACTCTATTATTAGTTTAAGCTAAGTAAGAACTCCTTAAACTCAATCATATATACCAATTGCTGATATGTCCTATTACGAATTCAATAGCTCATTCAATTCGGCATCAGCATCGCTCAGCATAGCGTCTAATTCAGCAAATGTCTCATCATGCTCTGCGAGATCTGATGCATGATCTGATGCGCCGGCACTCGATGACCTAGGTGATGTGAGAATTTCTTCAATTTCATCGTCGTCCATGCCTGCATCAGACATATCTTTCACAGCTTCGTTTAACATATTCTCCATGTTTTGCAGAGTAGAATCATTCAATTCATCTGGTGTATCCTTGGTAGGTGTATCGTCTGTGGCGTTCTCCTCATCATCGTCGTCGTCATCATCATCAATGGCTGCATTATAAGTCGGAGCTACCAATATTTCTCCTTCTGGTACTTTCTTTTCAGAATCATTAGTAGTATTGGAGACTCCATTTTTCGCGAAGGTGCCATCTAGAATACTTGTCGTAAACTGTTGATTTAAAAAGCGCTGCATATGAGCCAGTACCTCTGTATGCCGAGGATCTCCTGCCCCTTCAAACTTCTCTGCTGCCTGCCGATATAAATCCATAATCTCATTTACCCTGTCCACAGTTGGGTTATCAATAAGCTCCTTCTCCTTCTGCTGAATTAATGCTACCAAGTTTAGCGCCATTTGCACTGCCCGTTGAGTTGATGCATTGGTATGCTTTCCCTTTACGCCGTGGCTCTTAAGAACATTCTGGATATCTTGAACTGCTAATGCACTGTCTAGACACATGTACACTAGTGGGTCATCAGATGCCGGTTTGAAGAAAAGAGAAAGAGATTCTTCCCTTCGGAACTTGAGCTTGGCCATTTGATCAATCTTGATAGCAAATGTAACTGCATGTGTCAATAAAATGCAGATGTTAGTTCAAAGAAGTAATGGTAGTTGGGAGGAAGAAGAAAAACTTACCAGTACCCGATCCAATGTTGAGCCGGCTTGATTTGAATTCTATAATACACTTATCTGTGATCATTAAGAATGTTTCTTCCATCGCAGACTTTGCAGCTCCAGCAAATCGACTGAACATTGAACCTGCTTTAGTAGTCTGATTGGTGCAATAAGGTAAATGTGAGTATATAAGAATGATATTACAATACGTCCCCAAACGTCTTTAAACATCACTTACCTCTTTCTTATTACTTGAGTTATTTTCCATGAGAGCTTCAACAAATGCTGGCCGTTTGATAGCTTTACAGGAGTACATACCAATACATTTATTCCATGGATGATCAGAAAGATCAATCTCATCTCCAACATCTGGAACTTCTTTAAATTCTTTTGCTGTGCCTTCTGTTTCATTCTCAGCGTCTTCGCCTTGTGATGTTCCAGATTCTGCTGCCAATGTAGTAGAGAGACTTTCTAGTAAACCTTTACTTGCCGACTGTGATTTGGCAGCAAAAGATGATCCCTTGGTGGATAAAGATGACAATCCTGAAGAGAACATTGCCCCCACTGCCTTCTTTGTTTCCAAGAGAGATTCCTTTGCCTCCCGAGCCTCACGAATAATTGAACCCGAAATACCATCGGCGTCATCTTCTTCTCTATTCACGACATAGATTGGTTCTCCTCTCTTGACACATTCTCTAATCTTTAGGGCAACATTGGTGGCTGCATCGGACAAATGAATACTTGGTGTCCAATCTAAATCAATATCAATCTCATCTCCATTCATAATTGTTGAGTTAGAGAAGAGATTAGAACCAGATTTTATAATGGCCAGTGGTTTCTGAAAGGGATAGCACTGAGGACTTTGACCAGTTCTAGAATCTCTTGATGAATCTGGTCTCCAGTAGAGTGATGCATCTAAAACCAATACCACATGTGGATCATCAGCCTTATCTTCTTGCTGCTTTTGTTCAGCGGCATCTTTTATTATATCAGCTTTGGTTGCAGCAACCTCAGATTCAGAATCCTTGGTATCATTATCGGTACCATCCTTCTCTTTTGTCTCATCTTTGTTTTCTGCATCTTGTTCTTTCTTTTCATCTTGAGCTGCACTGATACCCTCTTTATCGTCTTCAGTATCAGCACTTTCTTTACCGTCTCCGCCCTCCTTCTCCTCTAAACTATCATCAGCAACCTCTTTAACTTTATCAACTACACCGCCATCCTCTTCTTCTTCTGAAACTTCGACATCAATACGGAATTCAATCTTGGCAATACCACCCTCAATATTTAACGTATGAGCAATATGTTTAATGAATGGCGGTAGTAGTTGTAAAGTCTTTTTGGTGGATTCATCGTCTGTTGACTCAAGTGCGAGTATTTCCCGTTGTAGACGAGTACTCCAAATCTCAGCGTTGCGGTCACTACTCATGATAATTTACGTATGTTCATCAGTATTGAGTATTGTACCTATTGTGCCATGCTGAGTGTGTGTTTAAGTAGTGAGACCATTATGAGTGGTATAAGCAAGACATAACATGTGAGCATTTTTGTTAGAAAGGCACAGTAGTGCATATCATATTGAACACAAATCATGCCCGTGGTAATATAAATATCCTTACCCTCTCTACTGCAGTCTAAGCCTTAGAAGGTTGGTATACACCTACTCTCTAATAAGCCCTCTACAATTGATAGGTACTGCAAATCACACGCCATTCTTTTTCATTTCTCTTAAAGAAAGCGTTTGATCGCCTCACTCACTCACTCACTCACTCACTCACTCACTACTCACTCTTACCTTCCTTGCAATGGGGGTAGTGCATCATGAAGACAAGGTTAGGTGGGTCTCTCAAACAATAACTAGGACAGTGGGTGTGTCAATAGTTATCAGAAGATTAGATCCCTATAGATATAGTCACCTATACCAAAATATATCGTATCATCAGTTTTTAATTTCAATCAACAAATATTATCTAAACAATGAGTAATGATAATGCAATAACGTCTGTCATCATTGCATCAGCATCAGCTGTAGGAAAAGTATTTGTTATTGGTACTATTGGATATATCTCTGCAATACGACCTCGAAAGAGCCCGATACTACCACCATTTGCAATGGATTCGATAAGCAAAATGAACTTTAATCTACTCATTCTTCCATTGATATACTCTACATTAGCATCTGCGGTTACATTAGAGACGTTGGGTTCGCTTTGGTTTGTGTTGGTAGCAGCTATATTTGTGATATGCCTATCATATACTGTGGCGACACTACTGGAAATGTTACCCTTCTTTAGTGTAGAGAACAGGATTGATTTCGATGCATTACGAGTGGCGGCAGCCTTCCCAAACATTGTAGCCTTGCCCATTCTGATCTTCCCAGCGTTTGGTGAAAGATTACTGATGGTAGCTTACTGTGATATCTGATGTTAGCTTATTGTAATTTCCCATTATTCCCCAAGTTGCGCATTGTATTCATATTCTATTATAGAGTCTCCCAAATGTCATCCAAGTTGAGATATCTCTTTATTATTGTTATTATTATAACTATACATACGCAAGGGGTAATGGATCTGAAGGGACACGTCACCGGTTATAGATCGTCCCATATATCCTCCAAGCTGTAGCCAAGTGCCTCTTCCGCTTCCAGCTCTTCTCTTGTGAATTCTGCCAATTTAGCTCGCTTTACAAAGTCTACTCTTGCATGTGCACTCTCGTCATTTGTATCTCTTCTCACTTTGTTTCTCGACTTAACTGCTAGACGGAGGATTTTAGCTTTGTTCCTGTGATGTGTAAAGTTCCAATTGAAGTTGATCTCATTCAGTTTGTCACGTTGTTCATTACTCATCTCTCCCCTGAAGTATTTATCTCTTTGGTTAGATGCCCAATTGTCAAACTTACTCGTCTTTGGCCATTTATTACCACTCAATTCACAGTACTGGCTGACTAATTTGTACATAAGATTCCAATTGATATCATCATAACTACCCAAGTATCCATCGTTTCTCATGCGTTGGTAACGAGGTAGATCTTCTCTTTCGGCAAGAGTCCGTTGCCTATCAAACCATTCGCCGAGATCATGTGCTAATGGTGGTAGTTGGCCATGCCTTGCACAATACTGTATGAATTCAGTGTAATGAGTAAACCAAGACTCTTCACTTTCATTTTGGGAGAAAGGTCGGATGATTCCTTCTTCTCTTAATCTTCTAATTCGTTCCCTTTGTAAATCATTAAGATTTGTTCGAGTGGCAAGTGACACGTGCCTATCAATCCATCTACGAAGATGTCCAGTATCTGTGGATGGAGGATTACTACCGTTGTTATCTTCTCGATATTCCAATGCCAAATGAAAGTCACTTTCCCACTGAGCAGCTTCATCTAAAGCTGTAGTATTGAAATAAGATTTCAAGAGTGTTAGAATAGTCAGACAAATGATATGGTACATTTGAACATATATCATATAACACATACCTTGATTGTATATAGCACTACTAACTGGTTTTGGCATACCACAAGTGCTTCCCCTTCTATTCCACCAATCTTGAAACTCATCACTATCACTATCAGCAAAAGTTCTGATGTTTATAGTTCTGATATTGATATCCACATCCTCATCACCAAACGCATTCTCAATAGAATCATCTTGAAAACGGAACTCCATTTCTCCGGTGTTGTTGTAGTGTTCGATCTTAGTTCGTATATCAATGGTATCCTGTTGAGTTAAAAAAAAGAAATCACGAACACCTCGACGTTTACCCATCTCATCAAAGACAAATATTAGGAAGACCTCAACACGACTTTTATTGTTGGGACATGGGAAGATAAACTGTTCAAAGTCAGCAACAGAATCAGTATTAGCACCTTGTGTACGACGTCTTGCATTATCTGTTTTGCCAAGATGGAAGGTACTTAACCATTGATGACATGCAGGCAGATGATGTCCATTCTTAATCGCCCGTACAATTTCTGCTCTCTCTTCACTAGAGATTGCAACCCGTCTAAGATATATAATCTTTTCTGGTTCAGAAGGTTCATTTAGTTCATCAAATGGAAGATTGATTTCATCAAAATCATATTCATATGCATGATACTCAAGAGGCGGTACTGGACTACATCGATGATGGGCATTGAAGCACTGTTCACTGCAATATAACACTTTGTTATTGCATGCTCCCATCTTACATTGCAGCACATCTATATTGCTTAATGTTGCACTACATGATGCACAAGTTAGAACAAAGGAGTGATACCGTTGTGATGCTGCCGCTAAAGCAAGTAAAGCATCAGCTGCACCGTCATGAGGTTGCTGTTGTTGTTGTTGTTGTTGTTGTTGTTGTTGTTGTTGTTGTTGCTGTTGTTGTTGTTGTTGTTGTTGTATCTCCCCATTATTATCAAATGGTACATCACCTCTTCCAAGATCTGGAGGATTTAGTTGAGGCTGAAGTTGAAGAGATCTTCCTCTAGGAGGTAATGAAGGAGGATCCTGCTGATCTAAATCAGCAAAGTTAGTCGGAGTTGATCCATCATTAGATTGACCTTGTCTACCTGTACTTGCGGTAGTTACTCGTCCGACTGAACCTCCTCTCCTCCTACCCCTATTGCCTTGTTGTGGCGTCGTACCTTCACCAGTACTTCCTCCACTGTTATTACTACCGCCACGGTGTGTTGATACCATAACTTTCTTTCGAGTGGTGTTAAATCTTCTATTTCTATCAAGGCAGAGGATGGCAATCGTAGCTTTCAAATGGTAGGTTCTTACTTACTTCGATCAGTAGTACTTGAATGTAGATGAAGCTGATATTATACTTGTATATGGCGGTAAAAGTATACATTGTAAAGGTCAGCAATCGAATAATTCGATTGTCGGCGGCAACTTAGGCAACTCAAAAACCAGCGATCGAAGTTTGGTAGCGTTGAGGATTTTGAGTTGCACATCCCTCCACCTCTCAACTCAACTCAACCCCATCAATCAATCATTGCAATAGAATAGATAACCAACTTGTGTAGGTATATAATATATTATATCACACATACAAATCCTGAATCATGGGTAGAAGAAAGAAGTTTGTGTGTAACCTAAGTTATGGATGTGGTAAAACATCAAAGAGATATATCGGATCGTTTTCCAAGAAGAATTATGTGGAATTTATACGGAACAAAGTAATATCAAAACTACCAGATTATCATGGAGACCGCGGTCATGGAAGAATGAAGGGGGAAGGTGCTAGATACCCAAAATCAGCGGAATATTATGATGAAAGGTTTGAAACGGCAGTGAAAGAAGCAGTAGCTGATGCACAACGTCGTTTTGGGGATGATTTTACAAAGACATCATCAATATCATTGGCAAATTTGAAAGATACTACACAACGAGCAGCACCTAAAACATCAAGAGTTGTAGGTGTAAATTATATGAAGAAGGATAAGAAATGGGGAGCGGTTATTAGTTACAATGGCACACAATACAAATTTGGACATATCTATGAGACTGAAGAACAAGGTATAGAGGCATTGGCTATTGCAAAGAGAGAATTCTTTAACTTTAAGGGTACTCCATCCAAAGCTGAATTATTCAAAAGATCTGTTAAAGTCAGAGAGATGGTAAAGAATGCAGTTATGGGTAATGTTCATGATGGACAGGAGTGGAAATGTGGCAATTGCGGATTGGATCATCCTGGAAAAAAGAAAAGGTGTATAGTATATGCACCAGGACGGAGCAATAAAGTTATTCGGGGTTGCGGGAAATGGAAGGGGGGTCGAAAGCCACCAGCAAGAAATAAAAAGAGGGTAAAGAAGGTAAAAGTGGTGGATGTTCCGGTACATAAGACATCAGCATCATATCCAAAGAAGATTCAGACTGTCCTTGAGGCTGGGGGGTTGAGTACATCTGATATTGAACAGAAGATTCAGGAAGTATACCATGATGATGACTTACTTAACAAGACAGTATTCGGCAACACGTTAAAAACTATGGTCGAGAAGAATGAATTGGTCAAGGATGGTGATGTATACAGTCTACCAGGATCTAGTGATACAACTACTACCAATCGTAACGAACCCAAGGCTAAGAAGTATGAGTCAGACATTGATGTTGATGATGCTAGTTTCAACAGTGACATGTTAGTTGATGAGTCAGAAGATGAAGGAGAAGAAGAGGAAGATAGTGATGATAATCTTACTGAGGAGAGTTATGACAGTGAGGATAACATTGATATTGATTACACCAAGGTGGATGCAGAGCGTGCCATGAAACGTAAGCAAGCTGCCAACGATAGGGAGGATCGTGCAAAGAGGAGAAGAGCTGGCGTACCCATACCTCCATTGCCTGCGCCCGTGAAGAAGAAAAAGAAGGTGGTGAGGAAAGTAGAAGAAGAGGAAGTACCAGATCCTCCATTGAGTGAGTATGAGTTGTTAAGGCTGGGGAAGATTCAACGCAATAAGGAAAGACTTGATTCACTAGGACTAGGAGAGGGAATGGCAAAGGAGATGAAATTACAATAGTTGATAAGCTTTTATATCGTGGGGGATAGAAATCATTTGTTTTTGTTGGGGATACTTTCATATTTGTGAATAGAATATTGTAGATGAGCTGAGTGTCAAGGAAAGAAGTCAACAGCACAATGACGCTGTCTAGTACGAGGAATACATAATTACTAGAGATTTTAGAAGACTTATCCATCAAGTTGTGTTCGACAGCTTTTATGATGGAAGTGAGAACAACGACCCAACAGATGCGCAAAAGTTTAAAAGTTGTGTAGACCAATCAAACGCAATGATCTTTATCTACTTTTTTGGTTGGAATCTATTATATTGGATTATTGGCTTTCCGACATTGGTAGCTGCAGGAGAGAAACGGCAGTCAATGTCAGTAGCAGTTATCTCCCCTCAGGTTATCAGTGATACTTTCAAGAGTGATGAAGAGAATGATAATAACGAAGAAAATGATAATGATTTACAAATACACTGTAGTAACAGAGCATCAAGAGATAGTAAAGAACAAAAACCTGCCCAAGATAGCGGAGATGAACAAATAATACAATCAAAAAGAGCTGAGTTGAAAAAGAAGATAAAGCATGTTGCTCGTCTGTTTGCTACGGCATTGATTCAGACGCTTAAATCGCCTGGCTTCATTAGTATGATGTTGGGCTTCATAACTGCTTGTATTCAACCCTTGAGTAATGCTTTATTCAGTCAAGGTGGAGCTCTGCGGTTCCTCGGATCTGCTCTCGAATCTCTGGGAAGAGCATCATCATCTATTGGTACGCTAGTAGTAGCAGGAAAGTCCGCGTTTGTATTGTTTTATGATATGAATTCGTGTGTTCAGTATATAGTCTCGACGACTTAGCTAATTCATTTGGCCTTTATTAGCCATTATTTGACTGCCTTTGAACCACATGTACTAACATTTGTTACTTTCTCCTCTCTTTCATCATAATAAATTGTGAAACGCGTATCTTCCAGCGAGTTTAGTTCACCAGGCTTCCGAATCTGCACCATCTGAGACTGTCGAGAATGAACATAATGTATTAGATGCAGTATCTACTGAATTAGGTATACCATTATCAGACGATAACAACACAAAAAACAATATAAGGAGACGTATTCATGAAGAAGAGGAGCTTAGCCCCGGCCAACAAAATTCTATCATCAATGAGAAGGAAACGGTCATCCATATCTCAACTTAGCATGAGAGCTATGACAGCAATACAAACAAGAAAACCTACTATACAAATGCACTTATGGTTTATATGTTCAAGACTAATAATGACACCAGCGTTAGTATGTCTCTTGATAATGGCAATGGATTGTGGAGGTGTTTTAGACAGGATAGATGGTCCAAGCCTTGCAATGGCCAAAATGGTAATTATCGTAAATGCTGGACTACCTGGGGCTCAACTAATTATATTGACACTGAAATCCAGAGGTCTCTCGGAGAGTGCATCGGTCGTAGCTCGAGTATATCTTCCAAGTTATATCTTGTCAATAATTACAATAGCAGCTTGGTCATCAATCGGACTAATGATTTCAGTGCCCAGAGAAGACGGTACTTTATTTTGTAAAAGATAAGAAATGTATACTTTCTCTAATGATTACGAAATACTCGAATACAGATGAGAGGTAGCTATATCGAATAGCAATGAATGGACAGGTGCTCAGTGTATCTATGGCTAGCTTTCCAGATCTTTGTCACGAATCAATAGCCATCCTCCTCGACACTATTGAAATCCATACTTGTAGTACTCTATTCACTACTACTATCGTCATCGTCATTACCAACCGAACGCCTCATGACGATAATACCGTTCCTATGTAGTCGTGCAAGTGTGTTACGCCTGCAAATAGTGCCATTGCTAGCAAGTAGAACAACCTTGGTGGGTTCTACATTCTTCGAGATCTGATCTCCAAGCTCATTTTGTGCAGCTTTGACCATAGCCTTCAATCATAGGTGTATACAAGTGTGCATGTAAGTAAGATAATGGCCATAAACCATATTATGTGTACAAAATAGTGCATGTGAGATGAATGGTACAAAACATAACCATATCATATGTATACATACCTCAAAACGGTCAGCATCCTTGCTAACAAACTTGGCCTATCACATAATATAGTATGTATATATTACAAAGGATATGGTTCATGTATTAGATATATAAACACCTATGACACAAACTCATATGTTCAATGTTCACATTACCTTCCTCACGCCAGCATATTCAACAAAAGTAAACTCATCGTCCTTTTGTAATACACACAACTTGCGGGTGCCACTACCGACTAGTTCCTTTTCTGAGAATACAGTTATTCCAGCAGCAGCTGTCGAGCCATTACATGATTTGATGATACGGTTTATATCCTTCGAAGTAAGTGGCCTCATAGAAGACGAAGAACAAAAGCCTGGGGCCTGATCATGATCTTGGTTGAGGGACCCGATACTCATATTGAACTGATGGATCGTTTGGGTGTGGAATGATAAGCCAAACAAGGTAAGTTTGAGATGACATGACATGAACAATGGTAAGTTCATCATCTCTCATATTATGAATACACAAAGGAAATCATTCCGATGGATAAGTGGCCAGCCGCAGTCATATGAGACTAATTGGAAAAGATACTAGGTCATATGCATATTTAACACTAGGACACCGATATAAGTCAGTAGTACCCATACCATTACAAAGATACAAAAATTATGTTCGGTGCATCTTCTCTTTTTCATCTTGAAATACATGCTCCGATACTGCCCCACCCTCCACACACAAATTTAGATATGTACGATGGTTCAGAGACTAAAACAACAGGCAGCACAACTCACCGTGATAGATATAAAGCTGATAGTTGCTTGTAGTTGACTCTCTCTGAGGGAGATAAGTAGCAAAGTGAGAGAGAAAAAATGAAGTAGATACCATTCCCCACTTTGAGTCTCCTTACTCCTTCTTGGTTGACAACGCTGAGTTTGTTTGGAAGTGTAAGGCTAGTACATTAGTTACAGTATATATTAGATAAGAGAGGCTAATATGAACAGTAAAATCCCACCAGATACAGTGGTAGTTAGAACTTGAACTTGCTCAGGAAGCTACTATGAACAGTGACTTCCGATCTTTGTTCCAATTGTGACCATTTGCTCTGTTGTTATGCTGCGCTGATGAGTTGACCAAGCCTACATCGACTACCTTTATATTCTCCGAGCGTTGTATCGAAGTTGCCAGCAACTGTGAGTATTTTTCGAATGGCCCTTTACTCTCACTTGCTTCGCCTTCATCGATAATAGATGCAATGTCTAATTCGATAGTAGGCGGTAGTATGAGACCGGGCTTTGATGATGATTGTGTACTAGGACAATCCTTCTTCATATGTCCAATTTCACCGCATTTCCAACATGGCATTTGAAGCTGTGCTTTTTGGAAGATATCCAAGCGTTCGTTTTCATTCGCAGGCAACAGATTGCACTTGTGAATTGAATGCATCTCTGAGCATAAGTAACAGGGTACATCTCTGAAAGTTCGTTTCTTGGCCATCTCTCGTCGTTTGTTTGCTTCTTTTCTAGCCTGCCGTTCTTCTAATGATTCATATACTCGTACCGGAATAGTAAACGATGACGTATCCTTCTTCATTTGGTTTGATCGTCCTCTATTTGGAATCATCCCACTATTAGGTGCTTTGGATAGATTCCTCACCATACGAGGCAAACAACAAGGTGCAAGACAAACGTATGGACATTTCTTTTTACCAAGAGCGTTCACAACACCAACGCATGCCGGTGAAAGTTGTTTGCATAAGTGTATCCCTATAATAGCAAGTGGCTCTGTTGTATCTGTTTCAAGTTTGTCAACTATTGTATCGATCTCATGTAAATTACATCCACCCCAACTCGTTATTGTTGGCCTTCTTTCTTCCTTTGCATGCTCATTAGCTGCTTTGATATGATTCCAATTTATATCCTCCTGCTTGTCCAACATGATAATGTTTGAGATTTGAGTTTCAGTCTTATCACGAAAGAGGTATGTTGCAAGCATAGACAGTATTCCTTTGCCGCAACACGCATCAACGAGCGTTATAGCAGTTTGTTCATTTCTTTGCTGTAACCACTCAACTAAAAAATGCAACGCAATAATGCTTTCTTCTACCTCGTGATATAGAGTCGTTTTGTCAAGTAGGTGGGCAAAACCATCTTGTCCAGCCCAAGTAACTCCCCACAGTGTTAATATTTGTATCACTTCTTGTATCATATCATCATATTGTTTATTGTTACTATTATGAGAGTTTGATGATGACGATAAACCATTTGACTGAAGCTCATCTATTACAGACCATATTCTCCATCTGGACCCAATGTCTCCGCTATGACTATTAGCCATCAATCTTGATGTTGATGGATAGTTTCCAAATCGGTGTCTCTCCAAACTTTGTGATACTATATGCACTGGAAATGATTGAGATGGTATAATAGTAAAAAGGAATGATATAGTAGCAACGTACAATTGCATTTCCGAAACAATATGTAGTACTCTCTTGATGGGTGGTATTGTAGTTGTACAAAAAATCGAGGTTTTAACCTCTGGGTCAGTACTTTAAATAACGTGCACTGTAACCAGTGCAGTGTATGCGAGAGGAATATCTGCACTAGTGGTCATACTTATCTACTTGCACTTTAAAAACTTTTAAGAGCAACTAGCAACTGCTTACATCAATATCAATTAACATAGTATGTCTTTATCACCTCGTACTCCTACTAGCGGGAGAGCTAGACGATCGGGACAGGTATGTAAAGCTCTTGGTATTTTTTTTATTGGTACACTTCAAGAATATGCTACCACTTGAGTTGCAACAATAATTGTTAGATATAATGCTCATTACATATGTTATTTATACTTGCTCAGCCTACACCCCAGAATACTGTTGAAAGAGAAAAGGCCATGCGAGATTATAAATTGAGTATTGAGTATAAGCATCTCAAACAACATTGGTAAGTTGCTGCAACAATATTACCTATGGCATAAGTTCTGATTCAACTAATAATATTATATTATCATCCACTCAGTCCAGGAGGTGTGTACCTTGTACCATCATATGATGATTTACGGTTATTTCATGGTGTTATATTCGTAAGGAGAGGAGCATATACCAACGGTATCTATAAGTTCACATTGCAGTGCCCACCAACGTATAATGATCAACAAACGCATCCCAAGGTTACCTTTTCATCATATGTTTATAGTCCGCATGTTAATGCTGATACAGGAGAGATTGATTTATCCACTGCCTATCCAACTTGGGATCCGTCGAAACACTTTCTTGTGACTGTATTGACATACTTAAAGAGAATCTTTTATGTGAAAGATTATAAAGAATTATCACAAGAGCAACGAAATAAACTACCCAATCAGGAGGCATTGAATTTATTTCAAACCGATCAAGAGGGATATAGACGTCGAGTTAATCAATGTGTTACTGAGAGTCAACGGAGTATATATTTGAATGATGGTTCGACTTTAAACTTCAAGGAGGAATCAGCTGAAAGTGTGTTACTAAGGGACATGATGAAACAAAAGTTTAGTGCTGTAGACAGTAGTGGAACACCATCAGGGAAAGTTGAGGATGTGGCAAAAGTCGTAACACAAGAGGATACGATGAACATCATTCAACAGATAGTTCAGCAACAGGGGGCTCATTAAATAAATTGTGTACGAGTAGGTGGATTGCCCTCATAAAAGAAAAGTTTTGTACCATTCATATTCTTTGATAATTTTAATTATATTAGATGATCCCGTTACTTCCTACCTCCTCCTCGAGTCTTCGGTACCAGCTCAATTGTCGTCATCGGCCGGATGTTGTAGTGTGCAATTGTGAGTGTATCTTTATTCATAAAGCCAGATGATGGATGCTTGAGTTGCATTTTGTTAACAGGCATGCCACCCAATTGATCTTTGAGCATTCCCTTTAAATCTTTAATTTTGGACATTGGCTTGATTGTAATATCAACCGTTTGACCATTGAAGTTCCAATTAGAGTTTGACGGATCATGCGGAATACGAATGCAAATATTTATTTCGTCAGGATCGGACAAAGTAGCAATGAAATCTTCTTCAGAGAGGATTGTGTTTTCTGATATTTGTTCGGGAACAGGGGGTGGCGGTGGAGGCTGCGCTGCTACTGTTGGAGGCTGTGCTGGGGGTGGAGGCATACTTGGATTTGAATCATCAAGTTTGATTCTCTTTGCTGCTGGCTCAGACTCAGCAACAACTGGTGGGGGTGGAACCATTTGTTGAGCTACTGGTGGTGGTGGAATAGGAGGTGGTGGTGCAAAGATTGGTGGCTGAATAGGTGGAGGCATTCCCATAATTGGCGGTGGAGGCATTGCAGGAGGTTGTTGTTGTTGAGGTTGGGGCTGCATTTGCTCTTGTATAAGACGATTTGCTTCCATCAACCTTTTCTCTGCATCAACCTTTTGATCATGTATTTCAGCCTCAGACGAGCCAAATATATCCCCTCGTGCCTGGGCAAATCGGCTAATGTTTGACGCAATATCACCTCCAGCGACGTAGTTCGTCTCCGATTGCTTGTCGAGGAATCTCTTTCTCTCCTCGGCCCATTTCGGATCGAGTAATTGAATGCGCATATGTTCTGGCATATCGGCAATGGGGACGGACTTTCCAGTAATTGGATCAACAATATGTGTTCGAGAGGCATCGCCAGTAATTTCTTTTGTGGATACAACCTTGGGCTGGTAATTTGCAACAACTTTGAGTTGTTCTCCCCCTTCATCATCATCATCCTCCATGTCCATATCATCATCTGATGATGACGACGATTCCTCCATCTTATCACCTTTTGCCATTTCTTGTTCCTTCTCTGCTGATAACTTATCTTTTTCGGCTTGTTCTTTGTTTAATGCAGCAAGACGTAATGATGACGGGGGTGGTAACACTTCAACAACCTCATCTGCGTCAAACTCAATTGTTTCCACAACAACAAAATCATGCCAATCGATATTCCCTGTACCCCCAAGAGTATCTGCACCTTCAGCAGCTTGTCTTCTGCGTTCAGCCATTTCACGTTCATACTCAGCACGATATGCTGCCGCTTCCAAACATTCTTGTACAGTATCCTTATTCTTCTTCTTTGCCTGACTATCTTTGTTGGTGGTGTTAGAATCGTCTGGTATTAAATTGGCCAACCGTTCTCTCTTGGCATCCATACGTGCCTTGTTCTGAGCACTTTCATAATCTTCTCCACCTGGTAAGAAACTCCTGTATCCATCTACCAACGCTGAAAAGTATGCATAGTGTGCATGCCGAGGTTGTAAAAATTGAAACTCAGGATTAGTCCACTCCTTCAAAGTTAAGCTGCTTAAAAAGTTGTCACTTCGGGGTGCAGTGCCGGAATCTTTTCGTTCCGATAGTGCAACATATTGTGCAGTGAGTTTAATTACTTCTACTTCCAATGGTGTTAAATTTGCTGGTGCCACAAGGGAAACATGTTTTAGTGTCGGTGGAGGTATTGGGCCTGCGGTTTCAGAGAGTGTTGCGGTTGTGGAATCCTGATTATTATTATCCCCATTCTTTTCTCTATCTTTTGCTGCAGTGGCTGCTCTTTTAGCATCCTCAATTGTTTGACGGCCTGTTAATAAAGCCCTAGCAATAGGATCAACAGCCGATGCCTTCTGCCTTCGAGCAGCCTCTTTCTTAGCAGCGGCCTCTTCCTTCTCCTTCTCTTGTTTTTCAAGTAGTTCCCTCTCCTCCTTTTCCTTCTGTTTCTTTAATTTCTCCTCCTCTTCCTTCTTTTTCTCCTCTTCGTCAGTACCACCCTCGGTATAGAATACAATCCTATTTTCATAATAAGCATGGAATGGTGATGAGCCGTGTAGGAAAGCAAACTTTGGTGTCTTTCCTTTGGCGCTATTTAAGATTTTAGTCTCAAATGCACGTCCATTCTTAGAAACAAACAGTGCTGTCCGGTCGGCAACTGCGCGTATATCAGGCGGTGGTCGTATTATTCCTGCGACAACCATACTGATAGTGATTGCAATTGTTATTTATTTATGATGATGGGTATCCTCAGAATTTTTGGAAGGAAACAAGGTCAAAGTAATTACTACCGATTGGGTCTCTTGATGCTGACTGCTGCCACTGCCTTCACAAGGATTAGAGATAATTCAACCGAGCAATTGATGGGCGGAGCGCCATCTATTAAAGCAGCGACGGAAACTGAGGATACCACTCACAGCTACCCACTTAGTCTTTACAAGTGTAGATAATCTTTTGTGGATCACAATCAAAATTCAAAGCAAAAAGGAGATTAGAGGAAGTCAATAGTAAATCATCAATAATAATCTATCACATCATGTTCAAATATATATTTATACCGGCAAATGATAGCAAGCCCATTGAAGAAAGAGAGGGTGATGGGGCTGGCGGTCTCAGTGATGATATATTATCAAAAACTGCAAAGAAGTACTTCTTTGAAAATAGTGATAAAGGACAGCGTGCTGCTGCAATGGCGTCGGCAACACCTGAACAAAAGAAAACATTAGCTAATCAATTACGAGAGGAGGTACGATCTGCATCTGCAACATCTCCGTATGCTAGTCAAATGGCAGCAATGGATGATGAAACCCTTATTAAAATTATGATGTCTACGCATAATTCTGAGACCTGTGAGATTACGGCATTAACAGTGCCGACAAAAGCAAATCAACAGCGAGCTGTTAGTATGTATTCAGATGACAACGCAAGAACACAGAATCTTCCTTACAATCGGTAAGTAGGTAGATGGTATTGATAGGCATCTTATGTTATACATTGCACTCATCTAATCATGAATTCCCATTTTGCACATGACATATAGTCGTGCTACTGAATTGCTCGTTGCTTGTGGACATAATATAACAAGTCAACCATCTCCTAACACAATGTCTATTGGAGCTGCGCCACCAGGGGGCTTATGCGGTGGTGTATTTGTGGGAAGAGCACATGATGATGAAGTAGCTGACATTTGGCAGCGGGTAGATTTCACAATAGCAGATGCAGATCCACGTTCAAAATGGTGTGATGTGGCGAGACATCCTGGCGGTGGAGGTGGAGGGGGTAGCGATGGAGCACGTTCTCTATCTGGATTGATGAATCAGAATGCACAAAATGCTCTAACGTCAGGTGCACATAATAGTGATGAGAAGAAAGCAATAACTTATAGTAGTTTTCATGAAGGCAAGGGTGATGGTTATACCTGGACTCAAAATGAAGAAGAGGTCGAATTACGCTTTCCGGTTAGTACAGGCACAAAAGCAAAGTATTGCAAAGTAAGCTTTGGTAGAACAAAGCTCAAGGTTGTAGTTGCTGGACAAACGTTGCTAAGTGGGAGTTTGGGAGGTACAGTCGAGGTAGATGAAAGTACATTTACAATTGAAGATGCAAACAGTGGTGGTTCAGGAAAAGAACTTTGCGTTTCTTTAGCAAAGTCTGAGAACAATACATGGCCATTTGTGATACAGTCTGACTTGCCAATCACAACTATTAATTAATTAAAAAGTCGATTCATAAAAGATCCGTAGTTAATTACTTTCCTTTACCATTGACAACAAAGTCACGTATTTCCTCCATGTTGGCCTTTTCGTCAAATCCTGATTCAACAAAGTGTAATGATACTGGGACATCGAATCCCAAATTATCCAAGTCGATTGATTTCCCCTTCACCTGCAACATGGTCTTTGTATTGTCATTATCATCATCATCAATGGTTGAACTCTCCTTGATTGCCATGTCCACCTTCCTCAACTTATCCAATTCATTTCTTAGCTGTATTTTCATTCTTTTATAATTCTTTGAACCCTTTGCATCAGTTTTTGTGCAAACCACAAGTACCTCCAATGTTTTACTAACCTTTGCCCATGACTGGCGAACTTGAGAATGAGTTAAAATGTATTGATACATGAGTGATGCCGCCTCGGTTACAGGTTGTGTAGTATCAATTGTAAATACAAGACGAGATGTTGCAGAGGCAAGCAGTAATGTTGTCAATTGAGATAAAAGAGATGGATGACCTGGATAATCAATAACACGAACTGTCATGTTTCCATTGTTTGTCTTGTCGTTGGCATCCTCCCAAGGACAGATAACATAACCAACAATAGCCGATAAACTTGTTACAGTCATAGGCGGATTCATGGTAGTTGCATTATCTGTATTATCACATAAAGAATGCAATAATGCTGTTTTCCCAGAGTTACTTGCACCACAAATGACTACCGTTTCTTTAAATGTTGGAGTTTCATCTTCAGTACCATCTATTTGTTTCTTACTGCTACTACCTTTTGACACTGACAATCCTGCTAGTACTGTATCTCCTTCTCCACTTAAATGAGCGGTACTCCTTTTAGTAGTTGTTAACCAAAGTCCTTGAATAGATCGCAGTACAATATACGCCACAAATAGTGCTGATAATAATGCCATACTCGGTTCATCCTCAAATTGATCATGTGATATGATTTTATTATGATTTAAATGAAAGTATACATCCGTGTTATATAAACCTTTTAAGACTGGTGGAGGTAGATATGGTGCCAACGATTTGCGTACTGAAGTCAGTACTACCATCCTTTGTTCATTGGCTGGATTAGCCATATTAGTAGGTACCCGATCCGATATTGCTACAACTAATGATTGAATTTACTATTTACTATTACTTTTTGACAAAGGTATCCTCGTACGAACTTTTCTTTTCGACTGAAAACTGTCAAATAATTATTTGGTCAAATTGATATCTACGACGTCAATAGATACTTAAAGATGTTGAGGTTGTTATTGTTGGCAATTACTACTGCGAGAGCCTCTGCATTCATCTCTCCATATGCCAAACGTACTGTCATTACTGTTACTAGAATGAGTGCAACAAAATCTGCAGACGAAGCAAGGGATATAGTTGTCATAGGTGCGTTCATTTTATTTTTGCTTGTATATCTACATTGCAATTATTGAAAGTTGACTGGCATAACTTAATACATATCAACTCTGCAGGTGGTGGAATACAAGGTACTTCGGTTGCATTTCAATTGCATGAATCTTCGGCGTTGCCAAAAGGTTCCACCATTACTATACTCGAAAGTCAAAAACTAGCATCAGCAGCTTCTGGTAAAGGAGGTGGATTTATGGCAAGATCATGGGGATCTGGACCAACCGTAGCTTTACATGAATTAGCATTTGACATGTATGAAAGTCTATGCCCAGAACTAGGAGTGGAGAGCTATAGAAAGTTGCCTGTCATGAGTGTAGCACCGGGTCCTACAAATAATAAAGTTCAAGATAATAAAAAGAAGAATCCACAATTGTCTGATATAGTACCAAATTGGCTAGACGGTTCTGTCGGTAGATTATCCCCAATGGGATGGGGAGATGATAGTGCACAAGAAAGTCTTTTATGTTGTTTTTTCGTTGCCTCTACAAAACACATGTACTAACAGAAGTTACAATCTCCTCTCTTACATCTTCATAAATTGTGAAACGCGCATCTTCCAGGTAACTCCAAAAGAGTTTGTAGAGAAGATGCTTGCATATGTAAACAAAGAAGATAAGAAGCCTGGCGTTTCTGTTGTAATTGGAAAATGTGTTGGTATTCAAAGTAGTCAAGATGGAGATAAGCAAGTAGTAACAGGAGTCAAGTATCAAAATAACAATGGTGAAGAGGAGATACTGTCCTGTACAGATTGCGTCGTGGCAAACGGGCCATGGGCTTGCCAAGCAGAGGAATGGTTTAATGATGCTGTCCAATTGCCAATGGAAGGTATAAAATCTACAAGTATTGTGTGGAAACCTCCTGTTGATGAAGATGGCAATGCAAAGATCAGTGCAGTGGAAGCAACAGCTTTGTTTTGCGGCGAAGATGATCGATACTCGACACACTTGGAAGTCTATCCAAGACCAGATGGAACGGTGTATATCTGTGGTATTGGGGGCAGTGATTACATTACAACACCCGAGCTAAAAGCATCTGCATATCTTGATGAATGTTTACCAAAAGATGATAGAGTAAAAGCCGCGTCTTCCGCATTTAAGATGATCTCTCAAACATACGCGAAAGAAGGAGAACTTTTAACGAAACAAGCATGCATGAGACCCTGTCCACCCGATGCAAAGCCATACATGGGAACTATTCGTGGTTGGAAAGGAGCGTACATAAATGCGGGGCATAACTGTTGGGTGAGATTTTTATTTATGCAATATCTCTCTTTGAGGTTGATTGTCCTCTAATTATAACTCTTTATCAAACAAACAACAGGGGATTGCCTGGGCTCCAGCGACAGGTACATTTGTATTGTTTTAACATGTGAACTCAAGTGTTTATCTCGTGTACTAACAGAAGATACATCTTTCTTCATCTTTATAAACCATGAAACGCGCATCTTCAGGTAAAGCCATCTCTGAGCTAATCTTGGAAGGTCATTCCAAGTCTATTGATCTGAAAGCTTTTGATCCGGCTAGATTCACAACTGGAGGGAGGGGCGGTCGAGGAAGAAAGAAGGGAAGTGATGATGTTGGCGAGCAGTGGTAGATGATAAGATAGTCAAATAAGCTAATGGTACCATGGAGAACAATATCAAATGAGAATGAGTACTCATGCATAATATATATTTGTGATGGAAGTAGCAAGGCTGATATACGTACACGCTTCTAGAGGTGGATCTTCGGAGTCCTCAACTAAAACTAAACTTAGGATACCTTTGGTATTTTGGTGCACACTATATTATCCTATCAAAAGAAATCCGCATAAGCCCCTGCAGCAATATTTGCAGCACGACGTCTTCCAACATATGTAACAGGAGTATCTGCCGTCTTAGGAGTAGGAGCAGATGATGTGGTCCGATTTATGTGTGCTGTTGCGTTTCTGCAGATCAAATCAAGTCCAAGTGCCAAGATACTGACAGTTTTGCTTGTTCGAATGATTTCGTGGTAAATTTCCCTTGCGTCAGAGTTATTCCAGAGCCCATTAACATCAACGGTGAGAGATTCAAGTTCAATATCAAAGCGACTGTCGTTGTCATAGAGCAAGTCCTTCCCAGAAAGTGTAGCTCCATATGTGCCTCCGTTCATGGAAGATGGTTCGTCGTCTTCCTTCTTCACTGATTCGTCCACTTCTTCTTCTTCTTTCTTCTCTTCAGCCGTACCAAATCCACCAGCCAACTCAAAAAAGGCATTTTCTAAGGTGAGTAAGCCATCACGGACAGCATCAAAAGTATGACCACTTTCTTTTAGTGATGCAACCCATACCTGTCTAGCTCCTGCCTTACCACCCCAATTGTTCTCAAAGGTTCGAGACTTCAAATTCGTGTAATATTCTTGCTCCCTCTTGATCAAGTTCTTCGCAAATGCCTGTGGGGTTAATGATGAGGGAGCTTCTACTGCTCGACCACAGAATCTTCCCAAACTATTGCGGTATGAAAGAAATGGTGCGTCATGTTCTACATAACCAGGGTATTCAGTTGACCACTTGATGGTACGCACGATGCCTTCAACTGTTTCACTTGCAGAGATGTTCTCCTCACCGCCATCGTCAAGTTCAAGTCTCCAAATTGGTACGTCGGCTTGTGGTTGTGAGGCCATCATCTCGTCCTCCTCGCCGTCGATTCTTGGAGAAGGAATTTCCATTTTCCATCCTGTGATAGTAGCCATGGTATACTCAGCACGATCTGGGGCTCTGTCCGGGTCAGGAACTCTTCGAAGCCTTACCCGTCTTCCCATAGCAGACGTAATGTCTTTTAGTAAATCAAAGTCATTCTTGGCTAGACGTGCCTTTTCTTGGGAAAACTCTTGCTCATCCCCCGATGAAAGAAAGTTTGGCTTGGTGTTTGCAGCATCTGATGTATCCGCATCTGTATCTTCTGATGAATGAGCAGCAGAATTATTCAAGGCTAGATCCTCGATGGTCTTCTTTAGAGATTCTTTCAGGGCATTTTCTTTGGGAATCTTCCCATCTAAGTTCTTAACAAGGACACGCAAAGATCGGTCGGTTGTGTAACATGACCAATGATGTCTTGCAAGAGTTGCGAGCTCTCCTGAGTGGTGATATTCTTGACGTGCAAAAGATAAAAACGCATTTCCTTGTGGTGTACCACGATCATCTAGATTCACAAAGTCATCCAGTTTGTCGGGCGCACAAATCGATGCTGATTGAGCACTCTTTAATAAGACAGCATCAGAGCTACTACTTGGGACACTAGTAGATTCCTCGTTGCGTATTATAAAGTCTCTCTCAGCCCATACCCTGCTACTCTCATCGTGATCAAATTTAACAAAGGTAGATTGATAGCGATCCCTTCCAATTATCTCTTTACGGATGAAACATTTGTCTGCTTTTGTTTGTAAATCTTTCCGTGCCTCATTGACACGCTTACGGCTTTCTGCATTCTTCAACTCGAGTGAAGCATCACGGACTAAATCTAGTACCCAAGTACCTCCAGTGTCGTCCTCGTCACCTGTAAGACAAGCACCTTTCGCTTCCTTGATAGCATTACGAAGGGTTCTTACAGTACCATCCTGTATTGCCTCGTTCAGACTTCCTATTGCTAACCTTCTATCATCTGTAAATGTTTGAATTGAATCAGTAAACTTTGTAATCCTCTGTCGCAGGCGATCAATTTTGGCAGATGTTTCCCGTGAATCAGCTTCTCCTAATAACTCCAACTCATCCTGAAGTGATTTCAAGTAGTCTTCATCTTTCTGTTCAATTTCATCGAGCGTTAGAACCGTGAGCCTGTGCACCCCGAAAGCCTTTTCCTCTTGAATCATTTTGACGACAGCATTAACCTCACTCTTATTGAAACTTGCTGGTGTCGGAAGAGCGTCGTACTCAGCCTTCTCTTCGTCATCAATTAGTTCTATTACATCTTCATCATTTAGCGCCTCTATGAAGTCAGCAGTGTAATCCTCATTGTCTTTCATATCCTCGATTAAATCCAGTCGCTTCTTTTCGATGTATGATTCTTTTGCGTCGGTTGCCAAACGCTCTCTTGCGGCAGACTCGAGTGTGGCAAGGTCCTGCTTCGCGGCTTTCTTTGCTCGTCGCTCCTCGGCATCCAAAGCCTTTGTTGCGTTGACTTTAGACTTGAAGTTGTCTTCAATAGTAATCTGCACATGATGTGTATCATACGCGGCCTCGATTAGAATGCGAAGCAGACATAGCCTCTGCACAGCATTTAAATCCAGATAGTCATATCCGTCACACAAGTGGCTGATTGCACTTTCAACATGATTTGTGTTGCTATCCAATGGTGAACCACACTCTGACAATATTCTTACCGAAGCAGACATTTCTCTCCTCCGTCGTTCAGCAACAGACATTGGCTTCAGTTCTCTGAATTCTCGTACTTTGTCATCCAGCTCATTTCTCCTCCGCTTGTACCACTGAAAGATTCTTCCACTTGTGGCTCCTATTACCGGAGGCCATGTCAATGCATGGACCAAGTCTGTTGGCATAATGGGTTTGTGAGGTGGTAGCAACATATCTACTATGCTAGGGACAGGTTTCAAAGGCACAAAGGAAGATACTGGCGTAAACTCATCATTCTCTTTCACAGCACGGGGTTTGCCAGGGGAGGTGGGAGGAACTTGAACTGCAGCGTAATCATCTTCATTGTCCGATCCTTCATCGTCGTCTTCTGAATCTGAGTCTTCGTCAGAGTCCCCTTCTAAATTCAAATTACCCTCGTCAATGTTCACATCCTCGATGATATCCATTTCCTGAGCTGCTTCGGCTGCAACCAACTTCTTTTGTTGAGCTACCTCGCCGTGACTTACTGTTCTTCCCCATAAATCTGGTCTAGCTTCTCTAAATCTATCAATCA